>JGI26531J51214_10002298_pt1 | contig 12905 bp, 20 predicted proteins | sample ThiBiot_500_biof_2_FD_51214 | JGI IMG/M metagenome (IMG submission 51214)
ATTCAATGATCGTTTAGTAAATTCTCTTGTTGTTATTTGGATTGAAAATAATCGATTTGTTTTTTTTTCAGACTCGAATTTGGTTACAATTGCCTATTTTAGTATTTGGTGTTATTTCTATACTTGCAGTTGCATTTGTATCGATTTGTCCGGAGACATTTAATAGACCTTTACCTCAATCAATTGACGAAGTAGAATTAGTAGGTTTAGCAATGTAAGTGAACTGAAATTTGATGGAAATTAGATTTTAAAACTCTATTTTAGTCACACAAATGCATCAAGACGATTGAGCCGAATACAAGTTGATGCAAATCTTTCTGACGAGGAACGCCTTCGTTTAAATCAATAATTTCTCTGTTTATTTATAAAGCAAAATAATAAAACACAAAAAAAAACGTTTAAGGCAAATATAAGAAAATCAAAATTCGTTGTTGTCATTCGTGTTATTTTCGAGGAAGCAATGCGTAGACATTTAGAAAACATATAAAGCTAGAGTAAAAATAATGTTGAACAAGACACAGTTAATTAAATTGACTGTATTAAAATTCGTTGCAAATGATGATATAGAAATATCCACTGTGGTAGTAGAAATGATGGTTGTCGATGAAACTCCTCCTGGTGGTGTTCCACCTGTTCCAGGTGTATTTCCTCCTGGTCCCGATCCTCCACCACCACTACCGCCAGCGTCAACTGCATCGGGCGTTGCACTTGAATTGACACCTAATACTATTGCTCCTGTATAGTTCGTAAGAGAATTTTGAGAAACAGTTATCAATGTAACTGAACCATTCGCTGAAGCATAAATAGTATCTTCAGAATTAAGTGTTCGTGTTATTGTATGATTCGAATAGGGTGAAAGCGTTGCAACGTAATCGGTAAGCGAATCATTGAAAAAGAATTGACCGGTATGTGAAACATGTCCACCAGAATATGTTCCACTAACATTACTAATAATTGTTGAGCCAACATGTACTTTGACATGCATATGAGTAGCACGACCGCTGTACCATCCTGGATAAATCGTATCNAATACTGCAATACCATTAGAATTTGTTAATGCAAGACCTATTCAATTGAATTCGATTAAAATATATAACANATCAAATATTGAATTACCTCGAAAAAATGTTTGATTATCATTGCCACCAGCTGANTTTCCTTGACTTGCAGCAATATAATGTGAATAAATACCAATAGCATCACAATGCCAAAGATCAACTAAAACATTAGCAAGTGCTGAACAGTTGTTCGTATCGATAACTTGAATCTGAAGACGAAAAGGAATGCCTGGTTTTCCGTCCCTATTTCAATGAATAAGAAAAAAAAAGAACGAATGTTTATAATTGAAGATAATCGTGAGTNCATACGTTATGTTTTGTCGAATAGTTGCATTCCAATAATAAGGTCCTTCAGTAGCTTGCGGTGTAAGTATACATGTACCTGCACCACCAGTTTGTCGTCTACATCTGGCAGCTAAATGATTGAAAAAAACTATTGAGTACCAAAAATAACACAAAGTCTTACATGATTCGCTACTGGCAGCTGTATGAATAGCACAAATACAGACGAAAATAATCGTGAAATGTTTTGTATACATGGTTGATGAATACAATGAGAAACTGTTTTTGATCCCTCCATTTATATAGTTGTATATGTACTATTTATCAAAACCCTTCAGGTTACAAACACACATTTACTTTTTATGCATAATTACGTCGAATGATTTTTTTTGCTAATGATTCATTTTTATTTAGCCACGAAAAAGTACATCAACCTGCGCAAGGAACGAAAAGAAAAACATCACGTTAGAAAAAACATAACGATATTGTACTCGCAACCGTTTCGAAAGTAAAAAAATGTACTTTTTGAGGTTGACTACTGAAGAGGTGTTTTCAGATTTACATAGTCATGAATCGAAAACAAACTTCTTTTCTATTCTACTGTATATTGATTCACATATAACCTAGTGTTCTCATGCAAATTAATACTGACAGCTTGATTTAACGTCAATCGTTTGTTGTATGAAAGCTTTACATGATTGAATTAGGGATCAATGTTTTCGTANTNATTGTGACCAGGAGAGTGATCGTTCTAGATATAGTCTTCGTCGACTTCGAGGAGAATCTTCATATTGAAGAATTTCAATTGATGGTGATAAGGATATCGAAGCACNTCGTAGTTCTTCATCGACAGTTTTCCATTTTGTGAAATATTCAGTTATTCTTTCGATAATTGTTTCGATTTGATCATCGATTGACCGATTCGTTGCTGATGAATTTATGTGTAAAAGAATTCGATCGATAATATGTTTATATGACATATTATCTGTCGACCAATTTAATTGAAATTTTTCGGAATAAATATTATAAATACATTCACATCTTAAATCAATTTCAATATGTCGATAATGATAAGTGCAAGCGAAAATAATTAATTGACAAGTGCGTTCTTGTATATCAATTGTAAATGTCGGATGACGATGATGATATTTACTTGCTAAATAATCAAGATCATTATCACTAATGATTTCTCTTGCTAAAAGGAAAACAAAAGATTTCAATCAGATAACAGATAGTTTTTTTTACTACCNCGACAAAATTTTTGTGTGTATTGCATTGTAAGTAATATAGATATGCAAATACTAGAGACTATCGGCTCTCATATTATATGTGATAAACAATGTAAATGAAGAATGTAATGCTCTCTCTCTTTTGTTCTTTCTCTTCCTCTCTCATCATGATCATCATATCAAATTTTATGAGGCAGCGTTCTGTTTTTTTTTCGTCTTAATGTATTCTGATAAAAAAAAACAAAAGAAAAATGAATATCTACAAGGCTTTTCTAGAAATGTCTGGAAGTTTGCATAAAACTCCTACTTCTTCGTATATTCGAAAGCTAAAACGGTATAGGTTAGTTCGACACCTGATGCCTATTGACGAAAGAATAATTTCGTTAATAAAATCTGCATTGTTAAATGCTGATCCGAATTGGAAATTTCGTTTGACAAAGACCAAGCTGTTGTTTGTTATTGTTGATCAATGGAAAAATATTCAAACTAAAATCATTTCCATATTTTCGAGTATAAAAACACAAAAATTTCAATAGCTAACCAAACACTCGTTCTTCATTGATACGACGAGAGAAAATGGCTATTTACTCGTCAGTACTTAGAGCATTTTTTGCCTCAGTATTTTTCACGATTTTTCTGTGAGTAGAAAAACAAAAAAAAAAGATTCTTATTTTATTGTTGTTTTTTGTTCAATTTAAAAGTGTTTCGCCTCAAATTCATGCGGCGAATATCTGCTCGACGACAGTCGTCGAGAGAAAAAATGATACTTGCCCTTCGCCATCGAGTTTTAACATCATGCTCGAATATGGAAAAGCGGAAGGCGAATGGAAAATTGATTTCAACGTATGTTTATATTATTTGAATTGTTTTCGATGATAAAACATCGATTCAATTTCTATAGGAATTACGTACACGTAATATAACCACAGATAAGCAAGTTACGGACTATATCCAGTCGAACTCAGCTGACAATATATCTTGTCCTTATCAACGGTAAAATCATTTTCTTAATAATAAATAGAAGAAATCGAATGTTTNGTTTTCTTCAATTTACAGTAAAGTACAACAAGACATTTGTTGCACAGGATGGACAGGTTCATCATGCGATGAACCTATCTGTGATGTTACCTGTGTTAACGGCAAATGTACTGCACCGAATACATGTTCGTGCAGTACTGGTTACGCTGGTGAAGGATGTCAATATCCTCAAAGTTTGTTCTCGTTCATATTATTTTCATATTATCATTATCGTTTGTTGTTAGATGATACACGTCTTGTTAAATGTTTTCGTCGAACTGATTGTGCATCAACATCGTTAATTAGTAATCAATCGATGACAGTTCCTTACTGTTGTGGTACTAAAGCAGGTGTTGCAACATCATCTGCTGATGGTACATGTCGATTATGTACTGAAAATGATGCTGATCTTGCAACAGTTTCATCACAAGTACAACGAGTTGTAAACTTTGCAACATGTGTTCTTTGGGGTCGTGATCATGTTCGAACTTTTGATGGACTTCTGTATGATTTTCTAGGAGTGTAAGTGCAAAAATCGACAAATTTTCAACAACAAAAAAACGTTCTCTACTTGTTAGTTGTCAATATACATTGGTCACTGCAAAAGGTTGCGAAGTTCAAGTGAAAAGTACAAATTGTGATCAATGTTCAACTTGCAGAAAGACTGTTACAATTACATTTAATGGATATCGAATTGTTGCTACTGGTAGTAATATTACAATTAATGGTGTTGCATTAGATGCAAATCAAGGATATGTCAATGGACGTATGTTATAATAGAGTCAATAGAAAATATGATTATTTGATTTTCTATTTTTCAGCAATTTCAATTGAACGTCGATCAGAGAGCACTATTTATATCCGTTACTCAGATGGTCTTCGTGTTAAATTAGAAGGTTTATTATCTGTTTATGTTACTGTGGAACAAACATATATGAAACAAGTGAGAGGTCTTTGTGGAACGTATACAAATCTACTTGAAGATGAACTCCTACTACCTGATGGATCGCTGAGTACATCGGTGACTAATTTTGCTAACGAATGGCGTTCAGATAGTAGTGTAAGTGACATAAAACAAATCGCATCATCAAGAAAAATGTTTATGTTGATTTAGTGTCCAACAAGTTCAGTACAAGCAGATCCATGTGATACATCTGATTTATTAAATGCTGCTGTAAAAGCATGTGGTGTTATTGTTGACCCCTATGATTCATTTCGAATCTGTAGTTATGTTATAAATAATACACTTTCATATGAAGCATGTAAACGTGATCATTGTGCCGCAGCAAAATATGGCAAAGACGCACAACAAGATGCACTCTGTGCAGCATTTGCAGCAGTTGCACATGATTGTGCTGACAGAAGTATTTATGTTTCATGGCGAAAAACAGATCGTTGTCCAAAATCATGTCAAAACGAACGAGTTTATACTGATTGTGCATCGACATATCAACAAACATGTCAAAATTATGGACAAGATTTTGCAAATCTATTAGATCTAACATCGGATTGTGCTCCTGGTTGTGTTTGTCCTGAAGGTACTGTTATTGATTTAGGTCGAAATACAACTTGCATCAAACCTGATCAATGTACTTGTTATTTTCATGGTAAATATTATCTTCCAAGACAAACTATTTCAATTGATTGTAATAACTGGTAAATGCCTAGTCTTTATTATACAATTCATGAATGTCTTTCTCTAGCACTTGTGATGGTGGCTCATGGTCTTGTACAAAGAAATATTGCGCAAGAACATGTTCAGTACTTGGAACAAATCATATTCAAACGTTCGATGGCAAAAGTTATACGATTCGAAGTACATGTGAATATATTTTAGTTCAAGTAAGATACTTGTTTTTTTTATTGTTGTATATTATTATTATTATTATCGATTTTTATAGGAATCTGAGCCAACTGTTGGTCTTTATGTTTCCATGTCGAATTCATTGTCATCAAATTACAGAGATTTAACTGTCAAAGTTAATGAAACACAAATCTATATTAAAGATAAAGTTGTTTACATCAATGAACAAATTCGTACGACATTACCATTTAAAAATAGTTTCGTTAGTGTTACACAAGAAACAACTGTTTTCATTGTTATTTCCGGTAGATGCTTGTTTCATTTTTTTCTTAAAAACAAAAAAAGAAAATGAATTTCTCTCTACAAGGACGTGGCTTTGAAATTCAATTCGATGGTCTTCGTGTTTACATTCGATTAGATTCATTATTTGTTGATAAAACACGAGGTTTATGTGGAACATATGATTTCAATAGTGCAAATGATTTTGTAACACTTGCTTCAATTGTTGAACCAGATATCAAAACATTTATTGACTATTATAAAGTTAAAACAGAATGTACAACACCAACACAAGATAATCCATGTCGATTATATGCTAANGTATGTTCTTTTAACAAACTTCNATTAATTTCTTTTGTAATAATAAATAGAGAGAAAATATTGCACAAACACAATGTGCAATTTTTCGTTCAAGTGTATTCAGCAAATGTTCATCAACTGTTGATGTCAGTCGATTTGTTGAGATCTGTCAATTTGATTTATGTTCAGACGAAAATGCCGATTATCAAGCTTTATATCGTTGTTCGACACTTGCTGCCTATGCACGTGAATGTCGTTTAGCTGAAACGCCAGTCGATTGGTTAAGTGATTCGACAATCAAAGATATCTGCAAAAAATGTCAATACGGTCAATGTACTGGTGGAGCTGCGTATACTGATTGTGCACCGAAATGTTCGAAGACATGTACACAATTAGCAGCTGCCAATCAAACTTGTGTTGAACGAGAATGTATCGCTGGATGTGCTTGTCCAGACAACTTTTATTTAGATGTATCCATTGAAAATAAACCACAATGTGTTGCGAAGAATTCATGTCCATGTTACGATTCTGAAACGAAAACATATACTCAAGCAGGCAAAACTGTTAAGAAACAATGCGGAAATTGGTAAGGATTTGTGTTGGTTATTTCTAATTTGTATTCGTTTTGTTTTAGTTCGTGTTCAGATGGTCAATGGAAATGTGAATCAGAAACATGTGCCAATGAAATTCAATGTCCAGGCAATCAAATCTATTCAACAAATGCTTCATCATGTACGAAAACATGTGATAATATGTATTCGAACTTAGATTGTACAACAACAACTGAAGGTTGTACTTGTCCAACAGGTCAAGTGCTTAGTCAAGACGTAAGTTTGAATTCATATATTCAATAAACGAAAATCTATTTTCCTAGTTAAAAACATGTATCGATCCGAAAACATGTCCATGCCGTTATGCTGGTCGTATTTATGGCCAAGGTGAAATTATTCAACGACGGTGTAGTCAATGTCAATGTGAAGGTGGTAAATGGTCATGTTCAGAAGAAATTTGCGATGCAACATGTTCAGCAACTGGTGATCCACACTTTTTAACTTACGATGGTCTTCGTTATTCGTATCAAGGACCGTGCAAATATATTTTAACACAAACAAAAAATGGAGCTTTTCGTGTTATTATTGAAAATGTGCCATGTGGTACAACGGGCGCTACGTGTGCTAAGAATATTTTCATTAAAACTAATAGTATTAATATTGCATTGAAACGTGGTCTTAGTCCAACGGTTAATGATTCACAAATTACTGATTTAGTCTTAGGTAGCCGTGTTTTTGGTGATGTTACATTGATGAAATCGGGTCTATATGTATTCATTATAACACATGATTTCACAATTAAATGGGACGAAAAAACACGTATCTATGTTACTGTTCGATCGAATCTTCAAGGACAAATGCTGGTCTTTGTGGAGATTTTAACAAAGATTCACGTGATGATACAACGTTTGTTACTTTTTCTTCGTCTTCTTCTTTTATTTGAAGATAATTCATTGATGTTTTATTTCTAGAACTTCATCTGGTGTTCCGGGTACAATTCAAGAAATGGCTGAATCATGGAAAGTTGAACAAACATGTGCTACACCTACAGATCCCGTTCCTGATCTTCGAAATCCATGTGTCGGTCATGACGCACGAAAAGANTGGGCAGAAAAAGAATGTTCTATGGTTTGTTGAAATCTTCTCATTCGATTCTTATGCTAATCATTATTTTGATTTAAGATTATTGATCGTTCAGACACAAATCCATTTTTACCTTGTATNCAAAATCTTGATAATAACGCATTGGATCAATTCTATCAAACGTGTTTATTCGATGCATGCAAGTATGTATACACGAATATTATCTTTTTCGAATACGTATTATGTTTTTAATTTTAAGTTGTGATCGTGGAGGTGATTGCGAGTGTTTATGTACATCACTTTCAACATTTGCTGATGAATGTCAAAAAATAAATATTCCTGTTAAATGGCGAACACAAGATAAATGTCGTAAGTTTTTATAAGAGAAAGAAACAAAAAATAAATAAATTTAATATTCTTCTTTGATAACAAAAAGCAATGCAATGTGAAAATGGACGAATTTATATGGCCTGCGGTCCAATTTGTCAACCAACATGTCGAGATATTTATTCGAATATTACAGCATACAATTGTACAGAAACAGGTTGTCACGAAGGTTGTTTCTGTCCTTATGGTCAAGTTATGGATGCAAGTGGAACATGTGTTGAACCAGGACTATGCCCATGCATTGATCAAAATATTGTCTATCCAGTTGGCTCGACAGTTGTTCGAAACTGTGAACAATGGTAAATGAATACATTTTCAGAGAATATCGGACTGTTTTTTTTTGTGGTTAGTGTATGTCAAAATGGTACATTTATTTGTATGAAATTACCTAATTGCACACCAACATGTAAATCAACTGAATTCCAATGTAAAATAACGGGTCATTGTATTCCATTGAGTTGGATTTGTGATAAAACACCTGATTGTACAGATGGTTCAGATGAAGATAATTGCAGTATGTTTTCTTTTCTGAATATTTCATTCTATTTGTCAATATTTTAGCATCATGTACACCTGATGATTTCATCTGTAAAAATGGTCAATGTATCAATGGTACCTATCGATGTGATGGATTACCNCAATGTCGTGATGGTTCCGATGAAGTCAATTGTAATGTGACAGTGCCATGCACAGAATTCGAATGTGATAATAAGAAATGTGTTCCTAAATCAGCACAATGCGATGGTGTTATTGATTGTTCAGCCAATGGTGAAGATAATTCTGATGAACGTAATTGTAATACAACCGTTTGCGATATCGATAGTGGACGAGAATTTCATTGTCATAATAAGCCAACGGGTAAATGTTTACCAATTGATCGATTATGTGATGGTCACGATGATTGTGGCGATGGAAGTGATGAATTAAATTGTAATTGTACATGTGGTGCAAATATGTTCTCATGTAAATCACTTTGTCAATGTATTTCCATACATAAACGATGCGATGGAACTTACGATTGTAAAGATAAATCTGATGAAGTCGATTGTAAATGTAATCAAGGAGAATATACATGTCAAGGTGGTTACTGTATAAATGCAACGAAATTATGTAATGGATTTAAAGATTGTCCCAAAGGTGACGATGAAACGTATCCTGATTGTTGTAAGTATTATTTTGTTGTTGTTTTTTCCTCTCGTTCCTGCATCTTATCTATTTTCTATTCAGATTCGACAACAGCATTGCCAACAACTACAACTACAATTGCAATATGTAATACAGCGACATGTTTAGTTGATGGTGTCGAAGTTTGCATTCCCGAACAAGAAATCTGTGATGGTGAAAAATATTGTGATGATGAAACCGATGAATGTGCCGAAGAATTTCCAAACAATCCAAATTGTACTACGACTCCTGCACCATGTACAGAATTTGTTTGTGATATTACAAGTGAAAAACCATCTGGAACATGTCTCAATAAGACACGTGTCTGCGATGGATATGCTGACTGTTTTGATAAATCCGATGAATCAGCAGCTAATTGCAATTATACAACAACAACAACAATTTCAACTGTTTCACCGACCTTGAGTAATTTTTTTTTGTTTTATTTTCAAAAATATAACTATTCGTTCTATTTTGTCAAGCCACATCATATATCTGCGATGCTGCAATGGGTCTTGAAAATGGTTTAATACCTAGCAGTAGTCTTTCTGTATCATCACAAAAGAACGAAGAAGCAACGATTGATGCTGTTCGAATGGGAAATACACAACTTTGGGTTGCAGCATCTTCTGATTCGACACCTTGGATTGAAATCAGTTTTTCATCAAGTAAAACATTAACTGGTTTCGAAATTCGTGGTACAGTAACAATTATTGACGTTGAATACGATACAAATTCAGAAGAATCCATTAGTTATTCAGAAAATGTTTGACAATCTTTTTTTTGTTGTTTCAATCATATTATTTGTTGACTGTTGAATTTATTTAGTCAATTCGACGAACTCCATCATCAACAGGAAAAACTCGACATTTCTTTGCCAATCCATTGATTGATGTCATTCGAATTCGATTTACATTTAGTCGAGCTGCAACGAACGAAGTACTTTCAGCTCAATTGGAACTTTTGGGTTGTGACGAAGGTGTAACTACTCAACAAACAACATCAGGATCTCCTGTTCCAAGTAGAAATCTTTTAATTTCAAGTTCATNAACGAAATTTCTTCTTTTTTTCTAGCTACATCATATGTTTGTATTGGAGTCGATGTTCTTGCTGCCGACGCTAATACCGAAGGAATTGTTAAAGTAACAGTCAAAGATCAAGATGTGACCGACGAAGTTAAAGCTGATGGTCAAGGAATAGATATAGAAATTGGTCAACTGATATATGTCGAATTTGAAACTGAACAAATTATTGACTCAACTGTTTTTCCATCGGATACAAATATTGAATCTTATACTATTTCCTATCGAGCATCGAATGGTGACATCATAGTGTTGGATCAAGTAATATTCAATCTTATATAAGCATATAAATTTAATTTTTCAAATAGGATCGTACACAATTAGCGACAGATTTCAATCGAGTTAAAACAAATAAGATTATAATTCGACTACGAGCAAAGATCGATGGAAAATCTCCTACTAAAATACGTTTAGCTGTTTATATTTGCGGTGAATTATCAACTGTCGAAACTAGTATGTCACACGTTTGATTTATGATAGAAAAATAGTTCTTTTTTTGTCTTTAGCTACTGAAAGCGAAATAATTGAAACATTAGGTCCTGAAGAGACCACAGCAACAACTTCTGTTCCTGGCACAGCAACTGCAGAATCAAGTATGTAACAAGTTTGATTTATGATAGAAAAATAGTTCTTTTTTTGTCTTTAGCTACTGAAGGAGAAATAATTGAAACATTAGGCCCTGAAGAGACCACAACAACAAGTTCATCTACCATAACATCCACTACAAAGCGTCCAACTAATACTGCACAACATCCATGTATATTAGAGGAAGGTATGAATAACACTCAATATCTATTGGAACCCGAAATCAATGGAGCTCATAAACCATCATCGCCAAACATCAAACCTGGTGGTCAAGGAGTTACATTCCTAACAGATAACGGTTATATTGCTATTACTATTGCCCCAGGAGTGACGCCTATCGTTGAATATATATCGATTGCCAATACAACAATTACAAACGTAATTCAAGTTACTGTTGCCATTGTTGGACAATCATCTAATGCCATACTTAATTCACCTGCAGGTAGCACAGTTGTTACCGGCTTTCCCACTACACCATTACCAGAAAATACAACCTTCATAATTACATTCAAAACAGCCACCAGACAATATCCCGCCAATGTTACATTGTCTATTGTTGCTTGTTTTCATCCTGCATTGACAACTTTTGCTTCTACAAGTAAACTGAAATATAATTACCGTACATACTATTTTCATCATTGCTTAACTTTTCTTTAGCTGGAACCACCTATCGTACCACAGGTAAGATCCTATTCCTATATTTTCTTCATTACTTCATAAGTAAATAATCTATTAATATACTTTCAGGGCCATATACTGGACTCACCAGTCAACAGACAGGAACTACTCAACCCGGTACTGGACCAACCACTAGATCAACTAAACCTGATACTGGATCAACTACTGAATCAACTACTGGATCTACTGAACCTGGCACTCGATCAACTAGCGGATCAACTACTGGAACTACTAAACCTGGTACTGGATCAACTACTGGAACTACCAAACCTGACACTGGATCAACTAGTGGAACCACTAAACCTGGTACTGAATCAACTAGCGGATCAACTACTGGAACTACTAAACCTGGCACTGGATCTACTAGTGGAACCACTAAACCTGGTACTGAATCAACTAGTGGAACTACTACACCTGGCACTGGATCCACCAGTGGAACTACCACACCTGGCACTGGATCCACCAGTGGAACTACTACACCTGGCACTGGATCCACCAGTGGAACTACCAAACCTGGCACTGAATCAACAACACCTGGTACTGGACCAACAACACAAGGTACCGTATCCACACAACAGTATACCGGAACCACAACTACTGGTATAGCAAGCACTCTTGAAACATCCAGTACACCAGCAACAGAATATACTACAACTATCATTTGTCCATTGACCGAAGGCATGAATAATCCACAATACATCGACAACGTTACGATTAATGGTGCTCCTGAGAACACTCAACCAAGTGATCTCAATCCAGATCAGCCAGGTGTCGATTTCACTTCACCAAATGCGTCGATCATCGTTTCATTTCCATCTGATGTCACACCCATTATCGTTAATGTATCTGTACCTAATACAAATACAAATGTTGTCGAGATCATTGTAGTTATCACTGCTCCAAATGGAACAGTTCTATTCAATCAAACATCCCCACCTGGAACCAATTCGGTAACTGGATTTCCAGTTGAACCATTACCAGAAGGCAGCGTATTAACTGTTATTCCTGTTACAGCCGATGGAAGTGCACCAGAAAATGTAACATTATCAGTTATTGCATGTTATACACCCTCAACAGCAACGACTATGGTTAGCACAGGTAGCACACCACCAACTGTCAGCAGCTCAACTGCAACCATTTCTGTTAGTTTCACTACCACAGAAATAGTTACAGGTATTGCACAAATTCAAATGACCATAAACACACACTATTTCATTCCTAACTTTAGGCGAAACTCAAACCACTGTTACCGGAGAAACAACAGCTCAACCAACTGTCACAACACAAATCACAGGTATGTACTAAACCAACGTGTCATATTCCTGTATTACTCGATTACTTAGGCACAGGCACTACAGCAACTGTTGCTACGACAGAATATACAACAACTGTTATTTGTTCGCTTG
>JGI26531J51214_10002345_pt1 | contig 12722 bp, 17 predicted proteins | sample ThiBiot_500_biof_2_FD_51214 | JGI IMG/M metagenome (IMG submission 51214)
AAAAAAAAAGAACAGAAACGAAAAACAAATATAAATAATAATAAGTTATTTTGAATTAGTCAATCACATGGAAAAATTATGACGATGATTTTGATTTTGAGATTGAGAATATTTGCTCGTCATTCAATAAAGATGTATGGAACGGTTTTATTGCATATATTCGTTTTGATAGAGCTCTTAAATATATCGTTTGATTATACCTTGCTTTAATTGTCGATAGAGAACATAACGATCTTTACCAACAACTGAACTCTGAAAAGAAATCAAAGATTTTATCGAATGAATGGATGAAAATTCGTTTTACTGTATATAAATCAAGTCCATTCATGTCAGCTCGTAGATTTGTAACAGGATTTCGAAAGAGAAGACGACAAACAGCTGGCATCTCGTGATCATTCGATGATTCATTCTGAATTACAAATTAAAACGTGAAATGTTATTGTTGTTGTTTTTGTTATTGTATATTTACCATTGGAGGTAGATACATTCCAAAACTAAAACTATATTCATTCAAATCATCAATAAATGCTAAATAGAAATTTGTTGTAATTTAGAGAAATTTCTCAATCGAGTTTATTTTTTACTTCGAAAAATTAAATGTAATGCTTTGTAAAAATCGTTTTCTAATTTTTCTCCTAAAATAATCACTTCTAAATCTTTAATTGGCGTCTAAAAATAAACAAACATTTCCAATTCAATCTTCTATTTTCAAAAAACAACAGCACATACAAGATGAACANTAATTCTCGCATTGCCAATCGGTATCGTCAAGCCTAACGCTTGATGAACAAACAGATAATCTTGAAAATAATTTCTTCCATGATTCCTTTCTGCGTAGAATCGCGCTGCTTGTCGTATTCGTTCGATATTACCATAGTAAATTTCATAGCCTAAACTAACTTGTAGATGAGTATGTACTTGTGATGCTCCGCTTTTCGGCATTGCATCCCAGATCATTTCCGGACATGTATACATCGGTTCCAATGAATAAGCTTTTGCAAACCATTCTTTAGCCAATTCGAACATATCACCGATTTCATTCTCAGTTAAATGCAAAGTATCGTGATTTCGTGAAACGATCAGCGTATGCCAACGATCGTATTTGAATGTATTCGCTGCTGTATAGGAAAGATTACGTTCGAGACGACCGAACGAATCTTCAGCTGTTGAAGTTAAATAACTTCCTCCGCAAAAATCACAATTCTTTTTACTTTCTTCTAATAAATTCGATGTACTAAAACGAGAAACAATATTTTGAATTATGAAGAAAAATACACACAAAGAATTTACTAGGTCTCAGATGATTGTTCACTTTTAGTTTGTGGACGTTTACTTCGCATGTAATTGTATAACATTTCTTCGTGAGTTAATCGATTGTAGATTTTAATGATTCTCTGAAAGAAAATATTCGTTGTAGGTAATCGATCTGTTTCGAGTTCGAATTACTTGATTTTTGATTTGTTGAAGAAGTTCTTCGTCGTTGTGCAACCATTGATTGATTTTCTTAAGATAAATTGGCGAGATTTTCAATGATCCATGGATCTCTTCGAGACGAAATATTGCGTCAAATGTTTTCGTAAATTCTCTACAAAAAAAAAGAAAAACATATCGACGGTCTTTTCTTCGAATAGAATTTACTGGCACATATCGTTGGTTGATAGTCGAGCATTTTTGAGATATTTCGGAAGATTTTCAATAGCTAATTGTTCGGGATTTTCTATATCGAAACAGGTTTTTGCAAACCAAGTCTATTCAAATGAAGAGAATTTTGATTTTGAATTGATTCTGTTGTTTCGTTTTACTTCGGATTTTTCTGGAGAAAAAATACGAAAATGTTCATTGCGTGTCACTCTCGTAAGGAATTCATTTCTTTGCACTGATTCATCTGATGTATAATTGAATTGATAAAATAAAATTAGAATAAAAACAAGAATTAAAATAAGAAAATAAATTGATCGATCTTTTCGAAGGAACATTTTGATTTGCAGTCGATGTTTTAAATAAATAATCCATCGGACGAAACCTCCATTTGCAGACTAAAATCAAGAAATTCAAAAATAGATAATCGATTAGTTGAAACACGAAGAAATTAGTCGAGTCTATCATATCACCAACTAAATGTATACAACTTTACGAGAAAGAACAAAAAAAACTTTCGATCTTTTTCGCCTGACTCACTATTTGATTTGAATAGAAAAATAATTGAAGATATCAAGATAAAATAAAAGAGAAAAGAAATAAAAAATATATACCTGTGGGACATTTTGAGAAGAAGTAGACCTATCTGAAATAAGAAGCATATGACGAATGATTCGTTGAAGACATGTAATTCAAAACTCACATTTTCTTTTCAATATAATCTAAAGAATTCATAGCCCATGTTTGACTAAGAAGCGACCTCAATATTTGAGTAGTCGATTGAATCAACCAATTGATGAATGTTCCGTTGGTTCACTGAATCATTCTTCTCGCCCTCTCTCTTTTCTTGTCAAATAAAAACGGTCAAGTTGTTGTCACATCGATCACGTTCTATTCATACGTCAGTTGTTTCTAAAGAGAGAGAGAAAAAACATTTATTTGACTAGTTTATCTATTTCTAGATTCTGTTAAAGATACATACAAGCGCATAGTTTTTGAATTCTAACAATGGATTCTCATGTTAAACGATTGAATCATATCAACAATCGTCTCGAAACAGTTGCTAATCATTTTCAACCGTCGAATGATGGTCCGATTTTACGAGATTATCAATCGATTTTAACGAATTCTTTGGCAACATTTGTCAGTTTATCGACAAAAATAGGCGGAGATTTAACACCGATGATTGAACACGTTCAACGTTTATTTAATTTGCAAAATGATTTCCTTCGACAAGCGATTCAAATGAAAAAGCCGACAAATGATCAACAAATATCAGAATTAATTAAACCACAATCGAATGAAATCGAAGCAATTGTTGGTAAAGTGACAAAACAAGAAAAAAACAAAATAAACTCGATTGTTATTTTTAGCTTATACGAATAAAAATCGAAAATCGACATTATTTAATCATTTATCATCGATATCCGAAGGTATTCCAGCATTTGGTTGGATTCTCGTTTCACCAACACCGGCACCACATATTAAAGAAATGTCAGATGCCTCACAATTCTATACTAATCGTGTTTTGAAAGATTTCAAAGAAAAGGATCCAATTCATGTCGAATGGGTTCGACAATGGTTAAAAATCCTAACTGATCTACATGCGTATGTCAAACAACATCATACAACAGGTTTAACATGGGGCGTACAAGCACAGAACGGTTCAGTTCCGCAAGCTGCATTTTCAAACATGAAAATCGATGAAAAACCATTGAAAAACGGCGTTATGAATTCGATTAATTCGTTAGGTTTAAGTGCAACATCGCATTTGAAAAAAGTTTCCGATGATATGAAAGTTCATAAAAATCCACAACTTAAACAACAACAACCAGCACCTACGGAAAAAATAATAAATCGGTCGCAACAAGTTAGTTGTATCTTTTTCGATCATAAGAAAAGAAAAAACTGGAAGTTTTCTTTAGCCATCAACAAATCTCGCAACAGGTCCACCGAAACTCGCTCTCGAAGGTAATAAATGGCTTGTTGAATATCAAACAAATCGGTCCGATTTGAAAATTACTCAAACCGAAATGAAACATACGATTTACATCTACAAATGTACAAATTCAACAATTGTTATCGAGGGTAAAGTCAATTCTATTGTTCTCGATCAATGTACCAAAGTCGGCATACAATTTACATCTGTTGTTTCTCTTATTGAATTTATCAATTGTAAAAGTGTTAAAACACAAGTTCTCGATAGTGTTCCAACGATTCAAATCGAAAAAACCGATGGTTGTCATGTTTATCTATCGAAAAATTCGTTAAATACCGAATTTATCACATCGAAATCATCTGAAATGACGATCAACGTTCCAAGTGGTGATGGCGAATATAAAGAATATCCGATTCCAGAACAATTTAAAACACATCTCAAAGCTGGCAAACAACTCGTTACCGTACCGAATGAATCGTCGGGTGTTTGAAAAGAAATCTCGAATGACTCACTTTTTTGTTTCTTACAAATTATATTTAATCTCTTTTATCATTTACTCTTCTTTTTTTCGTTTCAAAATAAAAGTAGAACTGACTCTATGCGCCACCTGGTTATCGAAGAATTTCTGTCGACTATTGGTCATAGAAAAGAATTTCGAAGAGAGTGAGAGAGTAAATCCGTTAGATCACATGTCAATAGTAACAAATCTACGTTCGATTCGAATGAATTATCCAAGTAGAAACATAAATTTTCATGAGTTTAATTATTTTTCCTCATAATTCAGCTCGTTTATTACTTATCGATTACGGTTTAAACGAACGAACTATTCAAGGCATTTGCCATGGACTCGATCAGTTGTTCAGTTTGCAAATGAGTTCTGTTGGAATTCAACATGTACCTCTCTTTGGACTGATTGTTAATGGTCTCAATCAGAGCGAAGTACTGAAATAAATCATCAATAGAAAATCAATAATTTCTCTAGATATTCTTGTCATTATCTTCGACACAAAATATTCACATGGATTTGCAATTATCGTTGTATAAACTTCAGTTATTAGCTCAGAAATGGTCGTCAAAATCGATCTCGTCATCATCGTGGCATTCAACATTTCAATTGGCATCCATCGAAATCGCTAAAAATCGTAGTCGAGTAAATATTTTCTTTTCAATTTTCTCGAATCATCGACCAATTATACTTTTGACTCTTTGCTCTCCGAGTTAATTTTCTATTTTCATGTTTTCCTCATTAGTCATAGGAACACGCCAATTATACCGATCGTATCTTAATTAATTACGATCACCCTTGTTTTTTTACTCTTTCTTTCTCTCTGCAGATCGCCGAATTTGAATTAGTTCTTCTAACAAATCGCCTCTCGAATTCGATCATTTCGGATATTCATCAATCGATACAAAAACATCGATTTGACACTAAAGTACAGCATTTGCTCTTCGACCTTGCGATATCATTCAATATTTCTATGATTTTTCTTCAGAATATCGAATTAGTTTGTATCAATACCGATGAAAATATCGAGGCAATCAAGCAAAACATAACATCATTAGATTCAATTAACATTAAATACGTGCCTGAAAGTATGTCCTTTACGTAAATAAGCCCACTTCTTTTTCCCTTGAGTGAATGTATATAAATAGATCGATACTCGCTCAGTTTATATTTCAAAACTTGGTTGTTGAATAATGATCATGAACATGAACATATGCAATTGTATTTACCATCGAATGGAACTGAATTCAATCGAGTTTCCGATGAATATATCGATTCATCATGGCATTTGATTCGATGTGATCTACGAGAGATATTAATCGACCCGTATCATCATGCTAATCGTGATCGATTTGTAAGTCGAATAGAAAATCATGTTTTGATTTCTTCTAAAGATTTCAATAGTTTGTATCGATTGAACCATTGCCGTCAACTGAACATTGTTCATCATCGATTTCTTTGCCGATTTATCAGTTAAAAGGTTCGAATTTTATCAAACAAGGAAATATTTGCATTTCGATGATCTTCGGAATGGTAATTAACTTCGAATGAACTAAAAATCAAATCCAATGATTTTCTTTTCTAGCCAATCTTTCTCGTTTCAACTAATTGTAAAAAGTACGATGCACAATCAATCGAAAAAAATGAAGTGGCATTTTATACTTTAACGAAATATCTACGTGATAATGTAAAAAATCAAAGTTTTTCCAGTGAGAACATTTGTGTTTGAACGAATTTGATTAGGAATTAATGTTAATTTGTCGTTTAAATGATTGTTCGACAATGAATCAATCATTTAGCGGACATTTTATTCTGTCAGTTGCATCTGAACATTGTTTAGTCCTGCGTTCGATAGCTTCAAGTGAATTACTTCTCCCATTTCCGAACATCGATCGACAACAAAAATCAATCGATGAAAATTTAATTTCGAGTTTATCGAAAGTATGAATTCGATTATCAAAAACGAATTTTTGTNTACGGAATATTTTCATCTAGATGAATATNGAAAAAGACGTGTACAATCCATTATTTTACGAGTCTCGAAAGAGCAAAATAACACTAAATACCAACTTGATTTAATCATATAGACAATTTGTTTGTTTTTCTAGATAAACTAAACTAAACTCATGGCTGTTCGACGATTGCAACAAGATTTTCGCCGTTTAATACAAAATAAAACCGAGGGCATCGATGCAAGTCCATCATCGGATAATATCTTTGTCTGGAATGCGATTATCTGCGGTCCCGATGAGAGTCTCTATGAATCGGGCGTGTTTGAACTTCAATTGAGCTTTCCCGATGATTATCCCAATCGAGCACCACAAGTTCGATTTATTACAAAAGTTTTTCATCCGAATATTTGGTGGGACGACGGTTTTGTTTGTGTTGATATACTTAAAGATGGCTGGTTGCCATCGTACGATGTTTTAGCAATTCTTCATTCGGTTCGTTTGCTACTCATCGATCCGAATCCGCTGAGTCCAGCTAATTTAGAAGCCGCGTTACTCTATCGAAATAATCGAATTGAATATGAACGACGAGTTGCACAGGTCATTCAAGAAACATTTGATGATACTGATGAGGAAGTTGGTCACATAGAAGATGCGGATACTCTCCGAGAAAAGACAACAACAACAACAACAATTCTTCGAGAGAGTATCTCACAATAACTGATTTTTTTTTCGATTCTACTGTTGTGTGTACATTCAAAATTGCTTTGCTAATAAATTTCATTCGAAACACGATCTACTGCCTAAAGATGTCGTTAGAAAACAAGGTCGACACATCATGTTGGAATATGATTTGAATAAAATTGCAAAAATTTCAAAGAAATATTCAAATAAATATCTTCGAAATAATGAATTCAAAAATGCGAATATTTTTTTCGAATGAAAACCTTTGTTACGATGTTCATCTAACAGTCCATTTTTTACTTGATTTCATCCACGAAAATCTCTCCTAATAGTAATAAACAACCATGCTCGTCTTTAAAACGAAAATGATTCTCGTCTATTCAACTATGTTTTTCGTTTTTTTTCTCTCTCTCTGTTTCTATTGAAGATCTTTTTAGATTTCAAGAAAATAAACAACAACTGCAAATATGTTGATGCCAAAGAAACATCGTACTCTCATCTATGAGTATTTAATGAAAGAAGGCGTCGTTGTTGCTGAAAAAGATTTTGGTCTCGATAAACATCCAGCTATTCCAGTGCCAAACATTCATGTCATCAAAGCTTTACAAGTTCGTTTGGCTAAAAACAAATCGAATTATTTTCTCGTTTGTTTTCGTTTTTCAGTCACTCAAATCACGTAGCTTGGTCAAAGAACAATTCGCCTGGCGTCACTATTATTGGTACTTAAACAACGAAGGTACCAATTTCTTACGTGAATATCTTAATTTACCGCCTGAAATTGTTCCGGCTACACTCAAACGACCAACACGTCCTGAAGGAGCTAAGACAGCTAAACGAGGTAGATCGATTTTTTTCTTTTTTTGTAAATAAAAAAAAAACTCGTCGTTCTAGTCGATACTGCTCGTCCATCTTCACCATCAGCCGATCAAAGTCGACAAGAATACCGTCGAACTGGTTACGACAAACAAGGTGAAGTCGGTGCTGGATCATCTCGTCCAGAATTCGTAAGTCGAGACACAACGAAAAACTCGAAGAAAAATGATTTTTTTATGTTTTTCAGCGTGGTGGTTACGGTCGTGGTCGACAATTGGACAACAACCGTGGTGGTGCCGATCAACAATAAATCGAAAACAAAAGAAAAATCTAGAAAAAAAAACGTTTTTGTTATCTTCATTAATTTGTTTTTGGTAACAAGAAAGAAAAATGTTTCTACGGCTTGAAATAAAATCCAGATAGTGCCGAAACGAGAAAAAAAAACCTACACATACACACCTATTTTGTTTTCTTTGATCTCTAAACAGTCGAACTCAACTTGATTTCGTTTCAGATAACACGATGGCTGCGACATCAACCAAATTACGTCCTTTAGTCAAAGGCAAAATTCTTAAAAAACGTACAAAAAAATTCATTCGCCATCAAAGCGACCGTTATATCCGTCTACGTCCCAACTGGCGTAAACCACGTGGTATTGACAATCGTGTTCGTCGACGATTCAAAGGTGTCTACATCATGCCTTCGATTGGTTATGGTTCGGATAAACGTACTCGACACATGCGTCCAGATGGTTTCCGACCATTTCTTGTCAATAACGTTAAGGTACGAATGTTTTGCTTTCGAATTCATTCTTTGATGTTTTTGTTTGTTCGTAGGAACTCGAAATGTTATTGATGCAAAACCGTAAATTTGCAGCAGAAATAGCTCATTCAGTTTCAGCACCAAATCGTAAGAAAATCATCGAACGTGCTCAACAATTAGCTATCAAGGTTACGAATCCCAATGCTCGTTTACGTGCTGAAGAAAAAGAATAAAACATATAATATATATATATTTGCGAACCAACAACGAGAAATATTTCGTTAGATCATTCTTATTGTTTCTCTACGTTTTTGGTTTATTCAATATATTAATAAAAAGATTCATGAAAACAAAGTCTAACATTTCTCTTTTTTTTTGAAGCTTTGGGTTCTTTGAGATAGAAAGATGAATGAGAGTCGTTCTTTGGTTATACTTTTAGATGAATCGTTCATTGTTATCTTTGACACGTTCGTCTGTTTCACTCAATTTCCTACCATTTCGTACGAAGACTTATACATGGCTTCAATATAAAGAAAACCGAGATTTTGTTCCTCAACTCAATGCGAATGATATCGGCAAACATCAAGGTTCGCCACATGTTCAAGAACGATTCTTTCGATTAGGCTGGGGCGGTTATATTCATCCTCAAAAAGAACGACGTTTGTTCACGTATAAAAAGCCTGATGAACAAAATCAACGTGAAGATATGCACGTTATGGCTGCCAACCGTCGAAATCAAATTCTTGATAAAATGTGCGATCATAAATACAAAAAACGTCTCTATCTTGTCGATCCTAAATGGAAGATTTATGATCCCTATCATCGTCGATGGAATATGAATCATATACCCAATGACGAATACAACCAAAGACAATATCCGTAGACGAGAAGAATTTTTTCGTTCTTTTGTTTCTTTTTTGTTAAAATAAACCTGTATCTTATTACTATCGAGCAAAAGAGAGAGAGAGAAAGAGATAAAACAAAAGTTCGAGTATGTTATCAGTATCTGTTGGTTGTTTTTTTCTAAAGCAGTGTGTACATCGATTTTTTGGTTGCTTAAAACGAAAAATGTCGAGAAAGAATATTAGTTTTTGTTTGTAATTGAAATTTCTTTTTAGATTTTTCAAAGTTTTCCAACAACAGAAAATATGATGGTAAGATTTGTTTCGAATCCGATGACGAATATGTACACAGAAAGTCAATATCTAGGAGTCAAGCACTGGCAATGAAGCCTCAAGTGGCAAAGTAAAAATCGATTTCAATTGAATTTTGTCTTCTATTGATTGAATAGGGACGAACGGATACAGTAAATCTCGAAGAAAGTGATTTACATATCGATATATCCGATGCAGTTAGTGAAAAGGACAAAGTTAAATTCACTGTGCATACAAAAGTCTGACGAAATTTACTTTTGTTTTCTTGAAATCGTTCATTTCTTGATCATAGACAAAATTATCAGCATTCAAAGAATCGGAATTTAGTGTTTCACGACAACATGAAGAATTCATTTGGCTTCATGAACGATATAATGAATGTGAAGATTATGCTGGTTTAATTGTAAATGAATTTGTTTTGAATTCGATTGACGAATATTTTTCATCTTGTTTAGATTCCACCAGCTCCACCACGACCGGATTTCGATGCATCTCGTGCAAAATTACAAAGACTAAGCGAAACTGATTCGACATTGACCAAGGATGANCACGACAGAATGAAAAAAGAACTCGAAGCGTAGGATAAAANCGAAATTTTAGAGAATTTTATCGAACTTTTTTTTTGTATTTTAGAGAATACTTAGCAATGTTTAAAAAAACTGTTTCAATGCATGAAGTTTTTCTTCAACGTCTTGCTGCTCATTCAGTCTTTCGAAATGATAACAATTTTCGTATTTTTCTCGAATATAAAGAAGATGTAGATATGAATTTCGAACTTTTGTTTTTCGACAAAAAATTTGTTTTAGTTAAGTGTTCGAGGTAAAAATACCAAAGAACAAATCACTGGTTTCTTCAAAACAATCACCAAAACGGCTGATGAAGTTCTATTAGCCAACCAAAAAGTAATGTTTTTTTTTCTTTTGATTTTAGTAATTTGTTAATTTGACTTCTCAAAGGAAACCGATGAATTCTTCGAACATCAAAAACAATTTTTACTGACTTATAATACTAAAATTCGAGATGCAACAGCTGCAGCTGATAAAGCAACACGAGCACACAAAAGTAAAACTTCTATTGAATCAATCCAACGAATAATCTTCTCATTTCAGATGTTGCCGATGCATACATCAAATTATCCAGCAGTTTCGGTACATTGGCAACAGCTGAAAAAACCGATTTATCCAAGTTAGTTTAAACGTCTTTCATTTTTGTCTCAATTCTTTCGTTCAGATATTTGCTCCACATGTCTGAATTCTTCGAAAAAGCTCGAGTATTTATTCGATCGACTTCATTTTACGATCTTATCTGTTCGTCTTTGTTTAGCAATTAGAATCCCGTGTGCAATCAGATACAGATTTGAAACTATCGGACACGCTGAGATATTATATGCGTGATTGTAAAGCAGCACTTGATTTGCTCTATCGTCGTTCACGTTGTGCAGCTCAGTACGATTCAGCTAATAAAGCTTTGGACAAGGCACGAGCAAAAAATAAAGAAGTACAAAAGGCCGAAAATGATCAACAAACTATCAAACAAAAATTCGAAACTATCTCCGAAAAAGCTAAAGATGGTAAATGAACGTAGACAAAAAGAACGAACTCGAAAGATTTTGGCTTTTTTAAATTTATTTTATAGAATTAGCTGATTTTAAAACGCGACGAGTACAAATGTTTCGTAAGAGTTTAATTGAATTAACTGAATTACAAATAAAACATGCCAAAGTCAGTTTAAAATCTACGAAAATCGGTCTCAAACTTTTTATTTTCAGGCACAAATCGTCTTGCTCAACAACGTCATTCAACAAGCAGAATCACTCGCATAAAAAATTCTTCTTCTTCGTTTTTTTTTCTAAGAAAAAACACAAATTCTATGATTTAATCAGTATGAACAAGAAATATACACTTAATTTGGGTGTTTTCGTTTTTTTTTCTGTATATTCTTTATTCGTAATTCTTCTCGTAATTATTTTTTACACATTATTAGGTGATAATATATTCTTCTTATTCAAATAAATCCGTGCAATTCAGTTATTTGTTTTTTTTTAAATATAATTTTCAAAAAAAAAACTTTTTCTTTTGTTTTATTAAAAAAAACTAAGGACTCGGATAGACAGACTTGGACATGTAATAAAGATGATCGATAAGTAGAACGAAAATGATTAAAACCGAGAGAAGAAACCCAAGAATACGTCCGTAGGAATTTCGAATTAAATAAGCAATTGTATGAAGATAACGAGCAACAACAAAAGTCAAACCATAGAGACATGTCCGAGCAAGATAATGATGATTTTCTTTACGAACTAAATCGACTCGACAGAACATAATGAGAAGTAAAATAAAGAAATATGGAACGTATTCGACGTCGTTCTTTAAACATTTTTCAATACGGCCCGTTAACGAATATTCATCGATATATTCCGTTGGACGACTTGGACCGAATTTGTCAGCATCTTCGGGAATTTTGTAAAGTGATTCTTTACGTCGTCGAACAACTAAGGCTAATACGAGAACGACATTTTTGAGAATTAAAAAAAACATAATCCAAGCAGCTGCACACATGGCTCGGTAGACATCCAATTGGAAATCATAGGCGGACAGCATATTTTCGAAGTTTTTTGTTTTTTTTGTTAATAATGTGCAGGACAAAGAGTGAATTTTATCTAGCAGAAAAATAAAACGAACCTTTGATAAAAATCTTTTTTATTTGTTATCTGATTCTGTGTTTTTTTTTTCGTTTTAGCATGAAACGTCATTCGGAATCAACGGGCGATGCTGATAGACAGCATATTAAACTCAAATCTGTATTAAATCGAATCGTAGTCATTATTTTTCCTAACATCAATTCTTTTTTTCATAGGATGATGAACGTTTAGAACTGTTTCAAAATTGGCTAAACAAGCACAATACTATTTGGGATAACATCGAAATTCGTCTNTCGGAATTGTATCAAGGTTTTGCTCTCTACAGTAAATCCACTGAACATCTGTCTGACATTGAAATTCCAACATGTTTACTTATGTCGAAACCATCGTTCGACAAGGATTCAACATTTGTTTCGCCATCAGACGATGTACTCGATCAAACCGATGATCATATCGATCGAGAAACATTAATTCTCGCACTTTTTCTCCTTCACGAACGTTCGAAAGGTGTCGAATCATTTTGGTATCCGTACATTCAACTACTACCGCCAACATACACGACACCGTTGTTTCATTCAGAGAATTATGTTGAAACAACATCAGTTTATTATCTCAGTGAAACGATGCGACATTCGAT
>JGI26531J51214_10002348_pt1 | contig 12700 bp, 9 predicted proteins | sample ThiBiot_500_biof_2_FD_51214 | JGI IMG/M metagenome (IMG submission 51214)
GCGATCGATTATCCTCGCTATATCCGAGCGGTATCGCCGTCCGCGTGCGGCCCGCGGCTGAGGGGAACCATGAGCAGGAACGCGAAACCGTCCGTCTCGCCGCCATCAGTCAAAGCTTCAAGCCATTTGTCCTTCCAGGCCTTCGCGGCGCTGTTCTGCTGCGCGGCGGCGCTGGCCGCCTGCCAGAAGGAGCAGACCGCCTCTGTCCGTAAACTGCCGGTCATGGTGCGCACCGAAACCGTGGCCCTGGCGGACTATGCGCCGAGGACCTCGCTGACCGGCGTGATCGCGGCGCGCACGCTCAACAACCTGTCTTTCCGCGTCGGCGGTCGCGTCGCCGAACGGCTCGTCGATGTCGGCCAGCATGTCGACCAGGGCACCGTGCTGGCGCGGATCGATCCGCAGGAGCAGGAATCCGACCTGCGTTCCGCGCAGGCCGATCTCGACGCCGCGCAGGCGCAGCTGACGCAGGCGGCCGCGGCGTTCCAACGGCAAAAGACGCTGCTTTCCCAGGGCTTCACCACGCGGCGCGACTATGACGCGGCCGACCAGGCGCTGAAGGTGTCGCAGGGCAGCGTGGACGCCGCGCAAAGCGCGCTAGCCAATGCCAAGGAAAACCTCTCCTTCACCGAACTCAAGGCAGGCGCCGCTGGCGTTATCACCGCCCGCCAGGTAGAGGCCGGCCAGGTGGTGCAGGCGGCGCAGACCGTCTTCACCGTCGCCGAGGACGGCGACCGGGACGCGGTGTTCAACGTGCACGAGACGCTCGTTGCCCGGACGCCCTCGGCGCCGGCGGTGACGATCACGCTGCTGTCGGACCCGCAGGTCACGGCGACGGGCCAGGTGCGCGAGATATCGCCTGCGGTCGACCCGGCCTCGGGATCGATCCGCGTCAAGGTGGCGATCCCCGACACACCCGCCGGCCTGCCGCTTGGCGCCGCCGTGATCGGCACCATCAGCGCCAAGCCGACGCAGGCGATCCTTCTGCCCTGGCAGGCACTGACGTCCAGCGCCGGCAAGCCGGCTGTCTGGGTGGTCGATCCCTCGACCAAGGCGGTGGCCACCACGCCGGTCGGCGTGCTGGCATTCGATTCCGGCGTCGTCGTCATCGACAAGGGGCTGGAGGCGGGCCAGAACGTCGTCACCGCGGGCGGACAGTTGCTCAGCCCGGGACAGACGGTCGAGATCGCGGGAGCTGGCCAATGATCCCGCATCGCATTTCCGCCATCCTGCTGCTGGCGGCGCTCGCCGCCTGCTCGCAATCGGACGAGAAGGCACCGGAGATCGTTCGGCCGGTCCTGTCGGTGGTCGTCGAGCCGAGGACAACGCAGAGTTTCGGTTTCGCCGGCTCGATCGCGCCGCAATTCAGCGCCGACCTCGCCTTCCGCCTGCTCGGCCGCGTCGTCTCGCGCGACGTCAAGGTCGGCGACATCGTGACCAAGGGAACGACGATCGCGGCGCTCGACCCGACGGCGCTGGAGCTTGCACTGCAAGCGGCAAGGGCTGAACTGTCCAACGCCCAGGCGCAATTCGCCAACGCCGCCGCGAGCGAAGAGCGCCAGCGCGCCCTGCTTGCTTCCGCCAACACCTCGCAGGCCGTGTTCGATGCCGCACAGCAGGCCCGGCAATCGGCGGCGGCCGGCGTCGAGCGCGCCAATGCCGCGCTTGCCAAATCCCAGGAACAGCTCGGCTATACCAGGCTGTTCTCCGACTTCGACGGCGTGGTCACGGCCGTCGGCGCCGAAGTCGGCCAGACGGTTTCGCCGGGTCAGACGGTCGTCACCGTGGCGCGCACGGATCCGCGCGAGGCGGTGGTCGACATTCCCGACCAGCTGACCGGCGATCTCGCGGTCGGGGCGCCGTTCGAGGTCGTGCTGCAGTCGCTGCCGTCGATCAGGACGGAAGCCAAGCTGCGCGAGATCGCGCCGCAGGCGGAGGGCTCGACGCGAACCCGCCGCGTGCGCCTGACGCTGGTCGACCCGCCAGTGGCGTTCCGCCTCGGCTCGACGATCACCGCGACCCGTGCCACCAACGTCGCGCCGACGATCGAGCTGCCCAACTCGGCGCTGCTCGAAAAGGACGGCGCGCAGAAGGTGTGGGTCGTCGACCCCAAGACCTCCAGCGTCAGCACGCGAGAGATCAAGATCGCCGCCAGGAACGGCGGCACCTTCACCGTGGAATCGGGGCTCGACGCCGGCATGCGCGTCGTCACCGCCGGCGTCCACAGCCTGAGCGAAGGCCAGAAGGTCAGGGTGCCCGAGGGAGGGGCCTCATGAAAGGCTTCAATCTCTCCGACTGGGCGCTCAGCCATCGTTCGCTGGTCTGGTATTTCATGCTGGTCTTCATGGTGGCCGGCGTCTTCTCCTACCTCAATCTCGGACGCGAGGAGGATCCGGCCTTCACCATCAAGACGATGGTGATCCAGGCCAACTGGCCCGGCGCCTCGGTGAACGAGACCGTGCGCCAGGTGACCGACCGCATCGAGAAGAAGCTCGAGGAACTCGACAGCCTCGACTACACCAAGTCCGTCACCACCGCCGGCAAGACCGTCATCTTCGTCAACCTGAAGCCGACCACCAGGGCGCGCGACGTCGTGCCGACCTGGCTGCAGGTGCGCAACATGGTCAACGACATCTGGCCGCAGTTTCCGCAAGGCGTGCAGGGACCGTTCTTCAACGACCGCTTCGGCGATGTCTACGGCAACATCTACGCCTTCACGTCGGATGGGCTGACGCCCCGGCAATTGCGCGATTATGTCGAGGATGTTCGAACCCGCATCCTGACGGTGCCGAACGCCGGCAAAGTCGACCTCGTCGGCGCCCAGGACGAGGCGATCTACCTCGAATTCTCGACGCGGCAGATCGCGGCGCTCGGCCTCAACCAGCAGGCCATCCTGGCCAGCCTGCAGGCGCAGAACGCCATCACGCCGTCTGGTGTCATCCAGTCCGGACCCGAGCGCATCAGCGTGCGCGTCGGAGGTCAGTTCACCTCCGAGGAAAGCCTGCGCGCCATCAACCTGCGCGTCAACGACCGCTTCTTCCGGCTGAGCGACGTGGCGACGATCACGCGGGGCTATGTCGACCCGCCGACGGCGCTGTTCCGCTTCAACGGCCAGGATGCGATCGGTCTCGCCATCGGCATGAAGCCGAACGCCAATCTGCTCGAATTCGGCACGGCGCTGCACAAGGAGATGGACAGGGTGCTGGCCGACCTGCCGGTGGGCGTCGGCGTGCACCTGGTGGCGGACCAGCCGGTCATCGTCAGGGACGCGGTGTCCGGCTTCACGCGTGCGCTGTTCGAGGCGGTCGCCATCGTGCTGGCGGTCTCCTTTATCAGCCTCGGCCTGCGCGCGGGCTTCGTCGTGGCATTGTCGATCCCGCTGGTGCTCGCCATCACCTTCGTGGTCATGGCCTATCTCGGCATCTCGTTGCAGCGCATTTCGCTTGGCGCGCTGATCATCGCGCTCGGCCTGCTGGTCGACGACGCCATGATCGCGGTCGAGATGATGGTCGCGCGGCTGGAGGTGGGCGACAGCCTGCGGAAGGCCGCGACCTATGTCTACACCTCCACCGCCTTCCCGATGCTGACGGGCACGCTGGTGACGGTGGCCGGCTTCATCCCGATCGGCCTCAATTCCAGTGCCGCCGGCGAGTACACTTTCACGCTGTTCGTCGTCATCGCCGTGTCGCTGCTGGTGTCCTGGATCGTGGCGGTGCTGTTCGCGCCCCTTCTCGGCGTGACCATCCTGCCGGCAGCGATGAAGACCAAGCACCATGACCAGCCCGGGCGCTTCACCATGCTGTTCCGGCGCGTGCTGGTCTTCTCGGTGCGCCGGCATTGGCTGACCATCATCGCCACCGTAATCCTCTTCGCCGCCTCGATCGCCGGCTTCGGGCTGGTGCAGCAGCAGTTCTTCCCGCCATCCGACAGGCCGGAGCTGATCGTCGACTGGAACCTGCCGCAGAATTCATCGATCGCCGAGACGCGCGACCAGATGGAGCGTTTCGAGCAGCGCGCGCTGGCCGGCAATCCCGACATCGATCACTTCTCGTCCTATATCGGCCAGGGCGCCGTGCGCTTCGTGCTTGCCTATGACGTGCAGCCGGCGAACCCCTATTTCGGACAGACGGTCATCGTCACCAAGAGCATCGAGGCCCGCAACCGGGTGAAGCCGGCGCTGGAGAAGCTGCTGCGCGAGGAGTTCGTCGGCACCGACGCCTTCGTCAAGCTGCTCGAACTCGGCCCACCGGTCGGCCGGCCGGTGCAGTATCGCGTCAGCGGACCTGACATCCAGACGGTGCGCGAGCTGGCGCAGCAGTTCGCCGGCCTCATTTCGGCCAACCCGAAGCTTGCCGCCCCCACATTCGACTGGAACGAGCCGCAGCGCGTGCTGAGAGTCGACGTGCTGCAGGACAAGGCGCGCCAGCTCGGCATCACCTCCTCCGACATCGCCAGTGCGCTCAACAGCACCGTTGGCGGCACCACCATCACCCAGGTGCGCGACGCCACCTACCTGATCAACGTCGTGGCCCGCTCGCGCGAGGCCGAGCGCGGCTCGATCGAGACGCTGCAGAACATGCAGCTTCCGACCGGAAACGGCGAGGCGATCCCGCTCGCCGCGGTGGCCAACTTCCGTTACGAGCTGGAGCAGCCGACGGTGTGGCGGCGCGACCGCATCCCGACCATCACCGTGCGCGCCGGGCTGGTCGGCGACGCGCTTCCGGCCACCGTCGTGAACGAGCTGAAACCATCGGTCGAGGCCTTCATCGCCAAGCTGCCGCCAGGCTATGCGATCGCCACCGCCGGTTCGGTCGAGGAAAGCGCCAACAGCCAGGGACCGATCGCGGCCGTGGTGCCGCTGATGCTGTTCATCATGGCGACCATCCTGATGGTACAGTTGCAGAGCTTCCAGCGCCTGTTCCTGGTCGTCGCCGTGGCGCCGCTCGGACTGATCGGCGTGGTGGCGGCACTGGTGCCGAGCGGCGCGCCGCTCGGCTTCGTGGCCATCCTCGGCGTGCTGGCGCTGATCGGCATCCTGATCCGCAACTCGGTGATCCTAATCGTGCAGATCGAGGACCTCGTGGCGGAGGGCAAGGATCGCTGGGCGGCCGTGATCGAGGCGACCGAGCACCGCATGCGGCCGATCGCGCTGACGGCGGCCGCCGCCAGCCTCGCGCTGATCCCGATCGCGCGCGAGGTGTTCTGGGGACCGATGGCCTATTCCATGATGGGCGGCATCATCGCCGGCACGGCGATCACGCTGCTCTTCCTGCCCGCGCTCTATGTGACGTGGTTCAGGATCAAGGAGCCCAGGCAGGGTGCGGAAGACCAGGGCGGTCACGGCGAAGCGGCATTGGAAGGCGGCGCGGCCTGAGGGCGCGCCGCTCATCGAGAGTGGAAATCGGCAGGATGCGACGAGCTACGCCCTCACAAACCCCTCGCTCGCCTTGAGCAGGTTGCGGGTATAGTCCTTCGTCACCTTGCGTTCGACTAGGTCGCTCGCGGCAAGGTTCTCCACCGCCTCGCCATTCTGCATCACCATCAACCGCTCGCACATATGGGTGATGACGGCGAGGTCGTGGCTGACCATCAGGAAGGTGAGCTTGCGGCGGCGCCGCACCTCCTCCAGCAGGTTCAGCACCTCGGCCTGCACGGAGGCATCGAGCGCCGATGTCGGCTCGTCGAGCAGAAGGATGGAAGGTTCGAGGATGAGCGCGCGCGCAATCGCCACGCGCTGGCGCTGGCCGCCGGAGAGCTGGTGCGCGTAGCGGAAGCGGAAGCCGTTGCCGAGACCGACCTCGTCGAGCGCGCGCTGGATGCGCCGCTCGCCGTCGGCGACACCGTGGATGGCCAGCGGTTCCTGCAACAGGCGGTCGACGGTCTGGCGCGGGTGCAGCGACCCGTACGGGTCCTGGAAGACCATCTGCACCTGGCGGTAGAAGGCCTTGTCGCGGCCGCGGCCCAATGTCCGGCCATCAACGGCGATGCCGCCGGAGGTGACCGGAGCGAGGCCTGCGATCGCCCTCAGCAGCGTCGACTTGCCGGAGCCGGACTCCCCGACCAGGCCGAAGGATTCACCCGGCTGCACCTCGAGGCTGACGCCCTTCAGGGCGCGGAAGCGGTCGAAAACCACCTCAAGACGGTCTATCGCGAGCGCCGCCGTCATGCCGCCCACTCCGGTTTGCGGTCGAGCACCGGCAGCGGATGGCGGTCGGCGTCGATCCTGGGCATGCAGTCGAGCAGGCCGAGCGTGTAGGGATGCTGGGCGTTGCGAAGCTCGGATGCCTTGATCTGCTCGACCACCTTGCCGGCATACATGACGATGACCCGGTCGCAGAAGGACGAGACGAGCCGCAGGTCGTGCGAGATGAAGATCAGGCCCATGCCGCGCTCGGCGACGAGCTTGTCGAGGATCTTGAGCACGTCGAGCTGCACGGTCACGTCAAGCGCCGAGGTCGGCTCGTCGGCGATCATCAGCTCCGGACCGGCGATCAGCATCATGGCGATCATGGCGCGCTGGCCCATGCCGCCAGAAACCTCGTGCGGGTGCAGGTCGAAGACGCGCGCCGGGTCGCGGATCTGCACCGCCTCCAGCATGGCGAGAGCCCGCTCTCGCGCCTCCGCCTTGGAGACCCTTTCATGCGCGCGCAGCGTCTCGACGATCTGGCGGCCGATGCTCATCACCGGATCGAGCGAATATTTCGGATCCTGCAGGATCATCGCGATGCGGTTGCCGCGCAGCGCCCGGCGCTCGCGCGGCGATGCCGCCATGAGATCGATCCCGTCGAAGGCGAGTTTTTTGGCCGAGACCTGCGCCTGCGGCGGCGTCAACCCCATGATCGCGCGGCCGGTCTGCGACTTGCCAGAGCCGCTCTCGCCGACGATGCCCAGCCGCTCGCGGCCGAGCTGGAAGGAAACCCCGCGCACGGCCTCGATCACGCCGGTGCGCGTCGGATAGGTGACGCGCAGATCCTCGACATCCAGGAGCGTGCTCATTGATCACCGCTCATTGATCACCACTCCGGGGATCGAGCGCGTCGCGCAGGCCGTCGCCCAACAGGTTGAAGCCGAGGCTGACGATGAGGATGGCGCCACCCGGGGCGCCCGCCACCCACCACTGGTCGAGGATGAAACGGCGGCCCGACGCGATCATCGCGCCCCATTCAGGCAGAGGCGGCTGCGCGCCGAGGCCGAGGAAGCCGAGGCCGGCGGCGGTCAGGATGATGCCCGCCATGTCGAGCGTGACCCGGATGATCAGCGAGGAGATGCAGAGCGGCATGATGTGGCGCAAGACGATGCGGAACGGCGAAGCGCCCATCAATTGCACTGCCTTGATGTAGTCGGAGTTGCGTACCGTCAGCGTCTCGGCGCGCGCGATACGCGCGTAGGGCGGCCAGGAAGTGATGGCGATCGCCAGCACGGCGTTCTCGATGCCCGGTCCCAGCGCGGCGACGAAGGCCAGCGCCAGCACCAGCTTCGGGAAGGCCAGGAAGATATCGGTGACGCGCATCAGTATCGCGTCGGTCCAGCCGCCGGCATAGCCGGCGACCGTACCGACCAGCAGGCCTATGGGGGCGGCGATGATGGCCACCAGGATGACCACGTAGAGCGTCCAGCGCGAGCCGTAGACGATGCGCGAGTAGATATCGCGACCAAGGTCGTCGGTGCCGAACCAGTGCGCCGCGCCCGGCGCCAGCAGGCGGGCATTCTTGAGGTCGCCGATGGTCGGCGAATAGGGCGCGAGCACGTCGGCGAGTGCCGCGACGACCAGCAGCGCGATGATGATCAGCAGGCCGAGCAGCGCCAGCCTGTTGGCGGAAAAGCGCCGCCAGGCGACATAGGCGCGGCCGAGCCTGGCCTGCATGCGCGAGGCAGGCCGGTCGCTCAGCAACCATTCGCGGCGGGTAAGGATCGGTTGCGCGCTCATCGGGCTTTTGTCCTCGGGTCGAGCACGCGATAGAGCAGGTCGGAGAAAAGGTTGATGGCGATAAAGACCGAGCCGATGACGATGGTGCCGCCGAGCACGGCGTTCATGTCGGCATTCTGCAGGGAATTGGTGATGTAGAGGCCGATGCCGGGCCAGGAGAACACCGTCTCGGTGAGCACAGAGCCTTCGAGCAACCCGGCATAGGACAGCGCGATGACCGTGACCATCGGCACAGCCGCGTTGCGCAGCGCGTGGCCCCAGATGATACGCGTCTCGGAGAGGCCCTTGGCNCGCGCGGCGACGATNTATTCCTGCGTCAGCTCGTTCAGCATGAACGACCGCGTCATGCGACTGATATAGGCGAGCGAGAAATAGCCGAGCAGCGCCGCCGGCANGATGATGTGGCGGAAGGCGTCATAGAAGACGTCCCACTGCCCCTGCATCGCGGCGTCGAGCAGGTAGAAGCCGGTGATGGGCGTGAAGGTGTATTCGTAGACCACGTCGAGCCGCGCCGGGAAGGCGACCCATTGCAGCTTGGCGTAGAACAAGACGAGGCCGAGCAGGCCCAGCCAGAAGATCGGCACGGAATAGCCGATCAGGCCGATGATACGCACGATCTGGTCGATGAAGCTGCCGCGCTTGACCGCGGCCAGCACGCCGAGCGGCACGCCGATGACGGCGCCGATGATGGTGCCGAGCGTCGCGAGCTCCAGCGTAGCCGGAAAGACGCGGCGGATGTCCGCCATGACCGGGTTGGTGGTCAGCACAGAGGTGCCGAAATCGCCGCTCAAGGCGCTTTTGACATAGATGTAGAACTGCTCGATCAGCGGCAGGTCCAAACCCATTTCGCGGCGGGTGCGCTCGACGACGGCCGTCGGCGCCCGGTCGCCGAGCACGGCCAGCACCGGATCGATGGGAATGACGCGGCCGATGAAGAAGGTCACCGCGAGGAGACCGAGATAGGTCGTCACCGCGATGGCCAGGAAACGGCCGATCGCGGACAAAACGGCGACGGCCTGGGCGCTGCCGCGCCCCGCCGCCGCCTGATTGTCAGCTACGCTCACGCGTCGCGTCCGTCGGGATTACTTCGAGACCGACCAGACGAAATTGGTGTCGAAGCTCGGGCCGAGCGCGAAGTCCTTGAGGCTCTTGCGAACGCCGGCCACTTCCAACTGCTGATGGATGATGACGAAGGGGCTGGTGTCGAGGATCTTCTGCTGCAGATCCTTGTACATATCGGCGCGCTTGCCTGAATCCTTCTCCAGCAACGCCGCCTCGGTCTCCTTGGTCAGGTCCGGAATGTCCCAGGCGTTGCGCCAGGCCAGCGTCTTGATCTTGGCGTTGTCGGAATTGTCCGGGTTGGAGGCGAAAGTCTGGGCGTTGGAGTTAGGGTCGAAATAATCCTGGCCCCAGTTGCCGATGTAGATGTCGTGATTGCGGGCCCGATACTTGGTCAGTGTCTGCTTACCATCGCCCGGAATGATCTCCAGCTGGATGCCGGCCTGGCCGAGGGTCTGCTGGATCGATTCCGCCATGCCGGTGGTCGGCTGGCCGCTGCGCACGTCCATCGTCACCTTGAAGCCATCCGGCAGGCCGGCCTTGGCAAGCAGCTCCTTGGCCTTGGCGACGTCGAGCTTGAACGGATTGTCGTTGATAGCGCCAAGGTCGCCCTTGGGCAGGAATGACTGGTGTATCTCGCCGATGCCCTTGAGGATGGTGGTGGACAGGGCGTCATAGTCGATCAGGTATTTGAACGCCTGCCGAACCTCGGGCTTGGCGAGATTCGCATTCTTCTGGTTCAGGCTGATGTAATAGACCGTGCCCTTCGGCGCGCTGGTGGTGGTGAGGTCGGCGTTCTTGGCGATGGCGTCGAGATCGTTCGGCTCAAGGTTACGGGCGACGTCGATGTCGCCGGCCTCCAGCGCCAGGCGCTGCGCCGAGCTTTCCTTCATGTTGCGGTAGATGACGCGCGCAAGCTTGGCTTTCTCGCCATTGTAGTTGTCGTTGCGCTCGAGCACGACGGCTTCGTTGGCGCGCCATTCACGCAGCTTGTAGGCGCCGGAACCGGCATAGCCGGTCTTCAGCCAGGCATTGCCGAAATCGTTGTCCCATTTGTAGTCGGCGCTTGGCGTGACGGCGGCGACATGTTCCTTGACCAGCTTGGCGTCCACCACCGAGGCGACGGTGGCCGAGAGGCAGTTGAGCACGAAGCTCGGCGCATAGGCCTTGTCGACGACGAACTGGAAGGTGGTGTCGTCGACGGCCTTGGCCTTCTCGGTGACATTGTCGCCGCTGATGCCGAACTGGTTGATGATGAAGGCCGGGCTCTTGTCCAGCTTGATCGCGCGCTCGAACGAATAGGCGACGTCAGCCGCGGTGATCGGGTTGCCGGAAGCGAACTTCATGCCGGGCTTGAGCTTGAAGGTGTAGGTCAGGCCGTCGTCCGAGACGGTCCAGCTCTCGGCGAGGTCGCCCTTGACCTTGGACGTATCGCTGAGGTCGAGACGTACCAGCAGATCATAGGTGTTGCCGGTGACTTCGGCGGTCGACAATTCGAACGCCTCGCCCGGATCCATCGAGATGATGTCGTCGATGGCGAAACCCTCGACCAGCGTGTCGGCCGGCGTGACGGCGAAGGCGGGCGCTATGCCGACGAGCAACGCGGTCATCGCCGCCCCCGCAAGCAAGCTACGAGAGCGAAGAGCAAACTTTTCCATCATCATGGTGATCGTTCCCTGTTTTGTTGTTTTGTCNNCCCGAGTTCCCGGCTCGGGCGGTATTCTTTTTGGGCCTCGCGGCCCGGACAATTACCGTCACGGTTTTTGTCCATTTGGTCAACACCATATCCGGCGGCCTCGAAACCGGCAACGAGCATCTGCATGACGCATCGTCAGCGGTTGCGGCGACGCGAAGCGGGCGGACCGGAAGCGTCGGCGACGCCTCGCGCCTCGCAGGCGTTTCCTGAAAAATTGGCTTGGTTTCAGCTACTTAACCGCCGAGACAAGGTCCGCGTCGGGAAAACAGGTGGCCGGCCGGCCGTTCTTGGCCTGCCATTTGCCGATCGAGCGGCGCGTCTTGAAGCCGGGGAGGCCGTCGGCGCTGCCGACATCGTAGCCCTTGGCTTCGAGCGCCCTTTGCAGGGCCGCTATGTCGGAGCGCAGGAGGCCGCCGACATCGCCCCACTTGCCGGCGAAATTGCTGTCGCCAGAGGCGATGCGGTCGGCGGCATGGCTGATGAAGAGACCGTAGAGGTCGCTGTTGTTGTACTGCTTGATGACGTAGAAATTGGGCGTGACGACGAAGGCCGGCCCGCTGCGCCCCGCCGGCATCAGCAGAAAGCCCTCGGCCTTCAGTTCAGCGGCCGGGAACGGCTTGCCGCCGACACGCCTGATCCCCATCGCGGCCCAGTCGGCAATCCTCTTGCCCTGGTCCGGCCCTTCGAGCGAACACGAAACGGTTGCAGGCACCGTCACCTCGAAGCCCCAGCCGCGCCCCTTCACCCAACCGTAGTGGTCGAGATAGTTGGCGATCGAGCCCAGCACGTCAGGCACCGAATTCCAGATGTCGACGCGGCCGTCGCCGTCGAAATCGACCGCATGCTTGAGGAAGGAGGTCGGCATGAACTGCGGCTGGCCGAGCGCGCCGGCCCAGGAGGATTTCATCGCGCCGACGGGTTCCAGCCCGCGCTCGACGATCTCCAGCGCGGCAAGCAGTTCGGTGCGGAAGAAGTCCTTCCTGGCCGAAAGGAAGGCCTTGGTGCCCAGCACCTCGAAGGCGTCGTAGGGCATTTTCGCCGCGCCGAAGCCGGTCTCGCGGCCCCAGATCGCCAGCAATATCGAGCCCGGCACGCCAAAGCGCTTCTCGATGGCGGCGAGCGTCCTGGCGTTGGCCGCCGCGCGCGCGCGCCCGCCGGTGACGACGCGGCCGATCGTCTTCTCGGCGAAGTAGGCACCGGGCGAGCCGAATTCGGCCTGCTCCTGCTTGCGTGGCTTGCTCGGCTTCTCGCCCGGCATGACCAGGTCCGGCAGCTTGAGGTTCGGCTTCACGCCGTCGAAGGCGGCATCGAAGGTTTTTTTGGAGATGCCTTTCGCCTTGGCCTCGGGCCATAGATCGTTCTGCAGCCAGGCACGGAACTGGTCGTCGATGGCGGCGGCGGAGACCGGGTGGGTGAAAGGTCCGAGCAGCGAGATCAGCAGAAATGCAAAGGCAAGCCTGCAAAGGCCGCGAAGGAAAACAGTCACGTCCGAAGCCCCCTCAAAACGCCGTCCTCGAGCGCAGCGCCGCCGCCAGCGTCCCCTCGTCGAGATAGTCGAGTTCGCCGCCCACCGGCACGCCATGCGCCAGCCGCGTGATCTTGACCGGGAAGGAAGAAAGCTGGTCGGTCAGATAGTGCGCCGTGGTCTGTCCCTCGACCGTCGCGTTGACGGCCAGGATGATCTCCTTCACCTCGCCACCGGCAACACGGTCGATGAGCGAGCGGATGTTCAGCTGATCGGGGCCGATGCCGTCGAGCGGCGACAGCGTGCCGCCGAGAACATGGTAGCGCACATTCATCGCCGCCGCCCGTTCGAGCGCCCACAGGTCGGACACGTCCTCGACGACAATCAGCGTGCCCGGATCGCGGCGCGCATCCGTGCATATGAGGCATGGATCGGCGGTGTCGACATTGCCGCAGGTCGAGCAGATGCGCACCTTGTCGGCGGCCTCGGCCATGGCGCCGGCCAGCGGCGTCAGCAGTTGTTCTTTCTTCTTGATCAGGTGCAGCGCGGCGCG
>JGI26531J51214_10002349_pt1 | contig 12698 bp, 9 predicted proteins | sample ThiBiot_500_biof_2_FD_51214 | JGI IMG/M metagenome (IMG submission 51214)
AAAAAAAAACCGAGAAAGAGAAAGTATTATCGCATAGTTTTTTTTTCTTAACTTTGAGACTATCCTCATTCGAACTGTCAAACGAATATATGCATACTTATACGTATATACGTATAAAACAGAACAATGAAGAATATATATATATAACTAAATTAATGAAGCTCATTATTCATTATTTGTTATGAAAGTCGATAGACAATAAAAATGAATAATCGTTTGAGTATTAAGGATGAAAAAACAAGTCTCCTTTTAGCTTCGAAGGTTTTTTTTCGTTTGCACTTATTGATACAGTAGTTGCAACATTTTTTTTGTCTACTTTTTCTACTGATAATAATAGTTTTCAATAGAACAAATTAACTGAAAATCGTTTTTTAATTAGACACAAACACATCAATTTCTCATTAGACTGTTCATGTTCAATCTCGATTTGTATTGAGATCGACTGTGACACACACACACACAAAACGAACTGTATATTATTAACAAATCGGACATGCACAAAAAGTAAAAAACAGACTTTCTTTTTTTTTAACACTTACGTACAACAAAACATGCATAGTTGCTAATGAAAAATCAACAGATTCTTACTTCTTAGATGATAAAAACGTTGACGAATATATCGTTTAACAAGTTCCATTATGCGGAAAAATACTCGTGTCTAATAACTGATTGATATAGACCGATGGCGGTTGTTGTTGTTATTGTTGTTGATGATGTTAATCGGACTGTTTTATATGTAGTTGCTTCGATTTCTCTCTTTCTCGTTTTTTTCTTTCCCCTGACTAGACAGATGTGAAGATCTGAGAACACAACAGTTATTATAATAATAATAACAGCAACAATAACAACAAAAGAAAATTCAGTTTCTTATTTGCTCGATGTCAGTTGAATAGATGAGTAACAGCATGTATATCGTCCAGAACAGTAGAAAGATATCTATCATCATCATCGTCATTATTGCGAGAAAGGGCAGGAACAAACATAGTCAACGTAGGTGTTTCTCGGGAAAAGAGAGAAAAGTCGAGAGAGAGAGAAGGAGGAGAAGAAGAAGAAGAAAAAGAGTTGGTTAGTAACAGGATAATCTGATAGTTACTCGCGTGGCATAATGGTTAATGTAAAAGAGCGAAGTAGAAAAGAAAAAAAAAAGGAATGTTGATAGCTTATCCAGCGAGTCAATGCAAGTGGCGACTCGAGAATGCATGCCATTGAGCGCATCGATAAAAGTCAATCGTGCGTGCTTACTCTGTGGAGAAAACTCTCTTCGATCAGTTATAGCATCGGGCACGTTCATTCTAACAGATGTTAAACATTATCTCGTTGTTCGATGAAAGCAAAGAAGAAAAAAAATCATGTTTCAACAAAAACGAATCGATTTTCAATTACGTTGAAGACCGATTTCATGTACTTAAAACGATGGAAGAGAGAGAAGAGGAAAAAATCGATTAAATCTTCGGTTTTTATTTCTCATTGTACAAGTTAGTCATATCAGTTATCGAGAAATTCTCTCTAAATCTCATGTAATTATGTATTTCTTGTTCTCTTATCTCATTCAATCGAGAAGAAACTATGTTCAACACATCAGATTGTTTTTAGTTTATTTTGTTTTATTTTATTTTATTTAACGAAAACGTTTTTTTTCTTCAATCATCACGTCGAATTTGAAAGGAATAAATGTAATCGGAATAATAGTTCTTTCGACGATTATGTCATACGTACGTACATACATATGTATGTATTTCGTTTGAAGAGAAAGGATTTCTTTTTCATGCCGTCAATAGATCAGAAATTCTTATTGAAAAAAAAAAGAAGAGAATGCATATATACATATGTATAAAGGAAGCTCCGAATGACTTGAGGTGAGAGAAATATAAGTGACTCTTGATGATCAAATTTACATATTCATTCGTTGAAGTAAACGTGTAGTATCGAACACATTCCTATTCTGTCATCTCATACCGCTTGATTATAATGTTCACTTGAATTCTTCGTCTGTCATCGATTATTCTGCTTTCGTGAACTACTTATTCACTTGAATGTGAATAACAATACAAATGACTAAAAATGAATCAACAAGGTCACTAAAGAAAAACAACTGGTCAAAAATAATCAATGATGAATTAAATTGATCGATGTAAAAAGCTTTTCGTTTCGTTCTGCTTTGTTTTTGTCTTTTTCACGCTCTCGCCCTCTCTATCTATCAATAAGAATAAAGAACAACTGACCGAATTCTTTTTTTTGTTGCTCAAAAAAAAAAGAAGCTTAATCTGACTATGTTAAGTCATAGTCAAATACACGACTATAGAACTTGTCATTCGTTTCTTTTTGCTAACATGTGCGAACATATTTGTACCTATTGCATCATTGAATATTGATGACAAGAAATATATACAAGTGATTATCATTTTCTGACGAGAATTATTCACTGAACATCTGCTTTCTGTTTCGAACCTTAGACTATAAAAATCGCTTTTCGTGATAATGAAGTTTATTATTGATTAATGGCATATGTATGTATTTCTACTATTTGCTTACCAAGACAACTCGTTTGCATATTGACCATCGAAGTTCAATGTTATCACAATGATATAGTAAAATGAAATGAGAGCAAAACAAAAAAAGATCTATCTATATCTTTTGTATATTGTATACACTTAAGATGAATAATATTGATCATGTCCTTTCGATTTACTCATTAAATCCTTTGCTCATATTCACTATTCAAATCTATATGAACAAATATCAAAATTGACAATTGACGATATCTATGAAATAGATATACATGAAAAGCAATTATCGCCTATGTAGGAAGAAAAAGAAAACGTTTCTAACATCGATCATTCTCAAACGCGCTAGTCCTTGAATTTGTCTTGGATAAAAATCCATTTTTAAAAGAAATTGAACTAAAACTTACATGATATTTGCAGTAGAATTTATTCATGCTATTCATTATAAAGACAAGCTCTTCATTCCATTAAGATTGATGACGAAGACATAGTTGATCGTCTCTCTCGTTTTTTTTTCTTCTTTTCTTTTCCTTTCTTTTTCTTTCTCTTTTCTTTCGGTTGATGAACGTACGCTGAATCTCATTGTAATAGATTTGTAATCAACTCATATGTACGTACATGTGTGATGAAGAACGTCGTCGACAACAACAACAACAACAACAGCAGTAGCAAAAACATTCTCTCATACAGAACAAACTGACCGACGTTTCGATAGTTTTAAGCTTTGAATAAATACTGAACGATGCGAATAACATACAAGTGCATGTGCATGTGTTTGCGTTTTTTTCTTCTACGTACCACTCATACTGCTGGCATCGGCATCCATGCCGGCATCTTCTCCAGTTGAATGTCGTTGTTGTTGATGATGATGTTGACGTTGACGATGTTCAGTTGTCACAACAGGTCGCCGTTGTTGTTTCTCCCACGTTTGTTCGACCTCATATGAATATTCTTTCATAGTCGATGATTGACAAGGATATATCTATATAATTATCTAGACAATAGCAATAATCAATACGTTTTATACTAGAACGAAAATGAATATTATATTTAATAAAGTATCACTGCTCGATTGACAGTTGAATGAGTATCAAAGACATTCGAACGCACACAAACAAAGCACTTTTTCCATCAATTAGTATCGATTAGACACATTATCAAGTGTCATATGTCATTTTCGAGACTGACAGTTGTGTAAATAAGAACTTCAAGAGAACCAATCAAGAGAGCCTTCAAGGTTTTCATCGATCGAATTTCAAATAACTAGACTTACAATTTAATTCGAAGAAAGTCTCTGTCCCTATCAAATATCAGCGTGTCATTTCAGATTTTCGAGGTTTAAACAAAACGAAATACATTCATATCGTTATGCAAAAGAAGAAAGGTCAATTGTCTTTTCTTCGCAAGAAATAATTGCTTACAAAAAAAAACTATCACATTTACCGGCTTATTCGAGGATTAAACACAAATCGAAAATTTATCGAAATGTTAATAACTTTTTTTTTATGTGTCCATTATATAAATTTACCAGAGTAAAAAAAAACATATTCGATAGAATTTGATTAACCTTCACAACTCCACAGGGACGTCAGACAAAAAAAGAAAACCATAGAAATAATATTTAAAAATATTAGAAACTAAAACAACGAATACTTACGTGAAGAAGAGTAAGTGTGTGAAAAAAAAGAGAGAGGAGAAAAATGTTCTAATAGACTACGCACAAAAAAACCGCAAAAAAAAAACGCTCGACACGTTTTTTTTTTCTTCTCTTTTCTCGATCGACCGGAGAATATAAAAAAAGACGACGAGTAGATGGATGTTGAACATGAACTAAACCGTGCATCGGTAACATAGTTAGACTCGTATTCTTTTCATTCTTTTACATCAATCGTATATATTTGACATAACTTGTCTTTGAAAAAGAATCAGCCAATTGATGATTATAAGTAAAGACAGTAGGGCCTTGAAATCAAGTTCATTGATTGTGCTCGACCAAAGAAAAAAAAAATATTCGACAAATATATCGATTACCTCAGTTGATGCTTTTTCGTCAACTCAAAATCTACGAATACAAATCTGACACCAACTATGTCTCTTAAAAGCTCGAGAGAGAAAGGAAAAAAAAACGGCAGAAGAATCGAACTATCATCATTCGATTTTCCAGTAAGCAAAAAAAAATGTTGGTATGCTCCCATCTATTCATTCTTTTCGATTGTGCATACGTTTTGTTACGCAAGTCAAGGAAGAATCTAACTGCATGACTTCTTCAAGATTCGGTTGACTGTTTTTTTGGCAAAGAAGAGAAAAAAAAACGCAAATACTTCAGACGCAACCAAGCTCATTTACTTTATCCAATGTATCAAAAATAGATGTGTGTGCACAAGTATGCCCGAAGAGAAAAACTGCAGGATACACCTTTTCTTCAACATCAACTAGTTACCTGTTTAATAAACAAAAGAAAATGAAAGAATGCATTGCGTTTTGCCTAGCTTTTGTTCATTAGGTTTTTTCAAAGGTTAACATATTTCGATCTATAGAAATATGCATCGATGTACGCAATGAACATTACCTTGAATCGACGTTTCTTCTCCTGCGTCCTCACCGATATAATGATTATATTTATAGTTTCATTAACGAAAAGTTGATTGAAGAAACCAGTTTTTTTCTTTTGCTTTATAAAGTCGTAAAATTTTACTTACATATATTTATAACATAATGATCATTACGATTTGATCAATAGAAATGAATAAGTTTCATTTTTTTTTCTTCTCTCTATTTCTCTCTCTCTCTCTCTTGTACCCTGTTCGATACTTATAGAAGATCGGTTTGTTTCCTTTAATGATGGGGTCATCAAAACTGACAATGATAGTGTAAAGAAATAACAAAAAGAAAATTTCACAATAGAGTTGCGATTTATACGTTCACGTAATTCAATCCAATACGAATATACATATTTGCACGCGTAGTAAAACGAAAGAAAAGATTCAGAATGAACGAACGAAAGTAATAATATGCAAATTTGACTATGATTCTTTCTCTCTCCCTGTCTTTTTCTTTCTTTCGTTCGTTCGTTTACCTAACACGAAGAAGAAGAAAAAAAGACCGAAGGTGTCAAATTGAATATTCACTAGACAAAATGTTCAATATTATCTTTTCTCGATCTCAATTCACATAAGTTTCCATCTGATTAATTATTTTTAATGATATTCAATTTATTGCTATTAACTAGAATAAATTCAGTAGATTATGTAATCATAGAGAGAGAAAAATTTGTCTTAAGTTGAATTTGAATATTTATCTCTTAATCTTGAAAGTTTTGATGTGATATATTGACAAAACACAATAAAGTTCAATTATATGTATTCAATCTATTGAACAATATGTTGAAATAATTCATACAAGTGAAAATTTTGATTAGAAGAATATGAAAAATAACAAGTCAATGATAATTATGTCTGTCGGTTGATGATATTTTTTTTTCGGCTTCATGAAAACTGATTTTTATTGGTCCTCTATAGTATTCTTTTCTCATAGGTTTATTTTTGCGTCTTCCATGTTTTATTTTAATCATTTGTTTGAGAGTCCACCAAGCTGTTAACTAACGCAGTACACACATACCCCTTTTTCTCGACATATTGCATTTTTTTTAAAAAAACACATTGGGTATTTTTGTTCCTCTAACTTAATTCTCAATCAATGATGGCCCATGAAACGATTCTTGATGAAATCGAGTATTTACATGAAATTGAAATCTATTTTGTACGTTTTGTTTTTATTTAACTAGTCGTTTGCTTGTTGTCTATGATAAAGCCAAAGAGTATTTAACAAAAATTTCATCGGCTATCGATGAACAAAACGATGCATGGCAACATCGACGAAAAATCATTCAGGAACAAACGAAATCAGCGTCATCATTCGATTTTCTTCTGCCGAAAACACAACGAATCAATGAATTAAGTATCGATGCTGTACAAGGTGACATTCGAAATTTAACGAGATGAAACATAGATGTAAATCTTTGTCTTAATAGCTCTCTGTCGAGTTGACCTTTTAACTGAACAAATTCTTCGTATTGATCCAAAAGCTCTCAATCAAACGCGTCCAACTTCATTTTCAGCTCGTATTACCGAACCAATAGTCAAACAATTACCAACTCATTCTCAAGAATCGACTTCAAATGGTAAAAACTTCGGACAATCAACAACATATCCTGTACCTGTTCTACGTGCACAACAAACAACAAACTTGTCAACTCATTCACCAGTCAGCTCAAATCAAGAACATGCTCGTTTTATACCAATTGATCAATACCAATCAACTTTACTAACAAGCACAACACCAAAACCAACGCCACTTCATCCACAAATGAATAATGTACGCGAGAAAGAAAAGTTTTTTTTTCGATTGAACTTCAATGTTTTGAATAGACTCGTCCAATGACTCTTGCTCGAACATCACGATCGGATCACAGTCCTTCGCCGGTGGGACCACTGCCTAGAAATCTAGTAACTTCAATGGCTTATCAACACACACGTATGAAAAATAAAACGAACAAATTCTTATGCTGTTTTTTTTGTTGTTGTTCTTATTTGCAGAAGAAAAAGCCAAAGTTAAATTACAACGTATTGAACCGGGAACGAAATGGAGACAAGCAAAAATCGAAGTAGTCGATACATTATCTGCTTTCTATGTTGAAAATCTCGATCCAAAAATTCACGAAAAATTCGAACAAATGTTTACTGACCTTCAGTAATGAATCGATCTCTTGTTACAATATGTAATCAATTTCCTATTCGTCTTTTCAGTGATCATTATGAAGCTATCGAATTATCAGGTCAATTGAAGCCATTAGACGGTATTTCTATCGGCGATTTCGGTGTTGCTAAATTTAGTGATGATAATCGTTGGTATCGAGCACGTTTATTAACAGTTGTAGAAGACAATCATATTAGAATTGTTTATATCGATTATGGAAATATTGAAACAAAATATATCGATGAATTTTTTCCATTAGAAAGAATATTCACTGGTCTGCCAGCTCGAGCTGTGGCTTGCAGTTTATCAAAAGTAAATTATTGCGTGACATTTAGATCGATTTTTTTTCTCTTTCGTAGGCATTTCCTCGAACACCCGCATCGGATGATGAGAATTCAGTTTGGTCCAAAGAAACAATAAATATATTTCGAGATGAGGTTTCTGAAAAAACTGTGGAAGTCACTTTCGAACCATTTGAAGACGGAACTGAATTATGGTTTGTTTGTTTGTTTGTTATGATCGATTGTTGATTTATTTATTTATTTAGGCCATTACCTTTTGTTAACATAACTGTGAATAATCAAGTAAAATAATTGAAGATTCTCATGAAAATTTCATATGTACTTTTTTTTTCGATAGACGGTAGTCAATTCATTGAATCTTAAACAACGAATCGAACCGAGACCAAATCGTTTCATTGCTGAACAATTATCATCATCGCTTTCAATACAAGAATACATTCTCTTCAATATTCCTGTGGGAGAAGATGAAGCTTATTCGTAAAATTAACTCGTTAGGGATTATTTCCCAATTTGTCTGTTGATTAGACGACAAATTTTTATATTTCTTTCTCTCTCTCTCTCTCTCTCTCTCTCTCCTTCAAAGTTTTATGTCTTGTGTATATCTGTTGTGTCCTACCACTTCGCTTGAACGAAAAAAAAAACAAAAAAAAATAGACTATATACATCAATTTCATTTAAATAACCTCAATTGAACTTATAATTTCAGATTGAATAATCGAGATGAGTGAAGATCGAGTTTTGTTTTGAATTTTTCTAGATATGAGTCTATCCAGTGATTTAAATACAGTCGAACTTGTCGACGATATTGATAATTTACTTTTTTTGTGTGATCGTTTGACTAATCGTTTGAATCAAGTCAATGCCTATGTTGATGAAGTTAAACAAACATGGATAAATAAACGACGATCAATTGAATTCGAATCGAATATTTCACCGATTCTTGCTCAAAAAGTTTCGAAATATAATAAAGTTCTATTGAGTGTCGCAGAAAAACTTGCTATTGTCGAATTACAAACTGAATCATTGCATAATCTTCAATTATCAGTATCGAATCTATTTCTAGGAACAAATGGTAGATTGATTTTCTTGAAAATTTGTTCATCATTGTTGTTGTTTTTGTTATTGATGATAAGATTCATCTTCGAATTCAAATTATCCTCTTTCAAAAAATGACTCATCTTCTCAACGTTCCATTCAACAACGTCCTGGTTTAGGTTTTCAAAATTCTCTTAATATCACCGCAACTAATCCATCGATTAGTACGTTTACAGCACGTAATTCAGCTACATTATTCAGTGAAACAGGCTCAATTAAACAATCCATCGATCAACAATCAGCTTTTCGTCGACCAACAATATCAAGTCAACCTCAACGATCATTATCACAGAATCTTCTAATTTCTCAAACGCCACAAAAACCAATCATAAATACATATAAAAAATCAACACCCATGTCTGATTCTCTTTCATGTACGTCGAAAGATAAAAAGAAATTCGCCCAGTTTTATTTTATCTGTCTTTAGCTTTGACATTAAATGAGTCGAATACAACGATTGGCGGTAAGACTCGAGTTCGAATGCAATTAATTTCAGCTGGCATCACTTGGCTGAATGCTGATATACCAATTGTCGATCATCCATCGGCATTCTTCGCTTGTAATCAAAATCCACGTGTTGCTGAACAATTCAATATCATGTCAATAGAAATGAAGTTTGTTAAAGAGAAAATTTTCCTCTTGAAATTTGTTTTTTTTCGTCTTTTTAATTAGTAATCATTACAATAAATCAGTGAATACAATAATGCCATTGCAAAATCTTTCGATAGGAGATTTTTGTGTTGCTCGTTTTAGTGAAGATAATCATTGGTATCGAGCTCGAATTGTTCTTATCCATGGAAGTATGACGAAGGAGAGAAAAAGTCAAATATAAAACATTCAATTTCATAGATGAATCGATTTTGATTGTATTTATTGACTATGGTAATTCAGAAACCAAACCAGCTAGTGAAATCTATCCTCTACAAGAATCATTTACACGTTTACCAGCCATGGCTGTTGCGTGTACTCTAGCTGAAGTAGAGATTTTATCAATGAAATTGCATTTTGTCTATTTTGTTTTTTTTTTAATTGATCTAGACATTTCCACGAAATGAAAACTTTTGGACACCGGAAGCAACGGAAATCTTTAATCAACTTGTCAAAAATCGTATTGTCGAAATACAATTTCAGCAAGGCAGCGGTCAACAATGGCCACTTCATTTCGTTAAAATCATGCTCGATGGACAGTCCATTGTTCAACATCCGAAAATGTCACCATTTATTACATCGGTTCGAAACGAACAAATAGCCATGCATTTCAATGATAAACTCACATCAATGGAATATATTTTGTATAATGTAGCTGTGGTAGAATCTGACATTTATAATGGAAGTATGTTGAAATGTTAAATTGATTCGAAGATCTCTTCTTCTTCTTCTTTTTAAGCTTTGCCATAACACAATTCAATAGTATCAGTGGATTTTGTTTTGTTTTGTTTTTCTTTTTTCATTTTCCTTCCAGTTATTATTGTTAGTCTATGNGTATGAAAACATTTTGTTTGTTATTATNACTTGTTGTTGTTTTTTTATGAAAAAAAGAATATATTGTCAAGATAGTATAGATATTTCGTTGTGAAATATGATTAAAAAATTATTCGACTAGAACAAAAGCAAAATATTGTGGACCATTGAGTTTGAACAATGGAATCATTTTATCTATGACTGTTGTTGAAAAAATGATTAATATTGAAAGCTGACAGATGACATATTCGTAAACAAACATCAGACAATATGAATCGATTCAGGAGTACAGTCTACATCTGTCTTATTCTGATTTATTTTGGGTATTTGTTTGGACTTTTTTTCTTATGCGATTCGATTTTTAGAAGTTTGGGTTTTATTTTTTAGAAATTCAATAGATTCATTTAACATCAAACGATTGAATGGATATGCATGGCATTATTCAAGTCCGAATCTACTACGTTTTCATCCGATGGTTATTGAACAGAATACAAATTCCGAAATACATTTAATAGAACCAAAAATGAAGAAACAAAAATTCAGAATAAAAAATGTTTTTCTTCGAGGTGATCCAAGAGAATTCCTCGGTTAATCATTTGAAATAAAATTGCTAAACACTAAATGACAATTAGCACCATCTATAATTGAAATTCTTCGATAGAAAACGAAATTCCATTGAAGTTTTTTTTTTGTTCAAATCCAAATCTATTCTTCTTGATTCAAATATAAAAATTAATATATTTAATCAATAGATTTTCTCTCTTGACACACGTATTTCGGTTAGGAAATTGATTGGTAAACTTATTGGACAATGGATCTTGCCTTAGGTAATTGTTCCATTCCATGAATAAATCAGACTATTATGCCAAATAGTATTCGAGAATATGACATATAATTACAATCATAGAACTATTTTAAAAAAATCGAAGTACATTCATGCCGTTTTTTTTCTCTACCTTTTCGAGTACTATGGCAAAAATCTATAGACCATTGACGAGACTTATTCAATATGATCTTTGTGTCAAGATGAAATTTATTAGTAATAAATAATGCCTGCATAGAAAATGAGACGTAGTTGTCATGTTATGAAAAAAAGATCTTATTTTTTTTTTCTTATTCTCTTACAGATCAATTATATTCAACGGCTATGTTTACTAAACAAATCTCTGAATTTTCAAAATGGAAAGGTATAATTTCTAATATTAACTTTCGCAAATGTTCTTTTGTAGAATGAAGTTTCCATTGATATACTTGCATAATGAAAAACAGAAAATCTTTAAACTATANGTGAGTGTANAAAANATAGAAAACACATAANAAGAATAATAAGNAAATAAACAGGAACTCTACTGTCTCTTTTTTCTTCTTCATTGCTCAGCAGACATATAATCTTGAGTTAGACGAGAATATCCTTGATATACACAGACTTCTATCTGCATGATAATAAAACAAAAACTCGACTAGGAAAATTAGACATACATCGAGGTACTAAATGAACTAGAGAATATCATTATTGTTTTCAAGGAAATGAGCAAAAAAATAATTACTATTCTTACATAATAGACGATAGTTCATCATTTTCATGTCACTTTGCATTACATATAAATGAATGTATGTGTATGTATGCTTTCGATCTTGATCTTATTTCACCTTGAACTACGTCAATATACGCTAGCTATTGTTGATTTTGTTATTGATATGCATGATTAGCTGACTTTTCTTTTCTTCTAAGCCGTATTAAGTTCCACTGACAACAACAAAAAAAGAAAGGCGAACTGATTTATTATTATTCGTTTTTCTTTTCGTAGGTAAATCAGAAATTATNGATTTATACATAAGTGGATNAGTTNTTTTTTCGCACGAAATTAAAAAAAAAACGCCTGAGAATCTACTTCATAATCGTATAATCGACTTCTACGTATCTGTTAAAAGCTCTTTTGACAATTTGTTACTTTTCTCGAAGAAACCATAAAAATACTTCACCCTGTTAGTAATAATAATATTTATCGATTATATAGGAGAGAAAAACGAAAGTTTTTTCAACTATTCTTCTTTGCTAATAGGTCATAAGTGTATGTCTTATTTTTTTTTCTCATTAACCAAATAGAACAGAAACATGTAAACGAAGACATATTGGGAGTTTTTAACAACGAAAAGAAACAAGCTTCAATTGCGGTTGATTGATCGACTCGATATACGTATATTAATTGAACATTTCATATCAATTTTTTTAGATTAAAATTTCTTTCGCATTCTTCTTATCATGAATGACAAAACAACTAATCGATTTCAACGTGATCAGGTATCACAATGTCCAATGGCGACCTCTTGTACATTTTCTGTTTCTTCGATTTTTCAATAGGAGTTAATAGAAATTCTTGGTCATGCTTGTTTAACAACAAATCGAACTGATCTATCCGAATTTTAGTTTAGATTTGTATGTAAACTCTCGCATAGATTCTCTTGTTTGTTCGTTTTATGTGATGAAAAGAAACATGTACGACTATGATCTTTGTCTAGATGTTAATCTTAGTGAATATAGAACGAGATAAACACAATGATATATACACACACACACACA
>JGI26531J51214_10002352_pt1 | contig 12694 bp, 12 predicted proteins | sample ThiBiot_500_biof_2_FD_51214 | JGI IMG/M metagenome (IMG submission 51214)
TGTGTGTGTGCGGATTTTCTCTTTGACCTATTTATTCTCGAGGGAATATCCATTTGTTTGGCCTCGTCGTCTTTGTTTTATCAAAATATTCATCGTAGTTATTCGATGATTAAAAGAATTAAATAATGTTCCTCGATAAGTTCTTCAACTTGTCGAAGAAACAAAATAACACAAAGAGAAAAGATTTACTGATCTATAAATAACGTTTGACACTGAATCTTTTCTTTCTTCCTCTTTTATTAAAAATATTTTCATCCATTCTCTAGATTAAACCTAACAACGAAGATATAATTAAATATAAATTGTTCTCGTTTTGCTGTTTCTTGCATGTATTATCTATAAAGAGAACGAAAACAACGTCGTATTTTTCTTCTTGCTCTTCTTTTTGAATTAAATCTATCAATGAATCTAAATACCAATGAGACTAATTCATTATCAAATTTATTTGGTTTTCAACAACTTCTATCTAAATTTTCGCCGTCGAATTCGTCCGAACTCAGTACAACACGTTCGACACACATTCGTCTAGCATCTCAACAACATAAACCGTTGAATAATTTAGAAAAGCTCGAGATNTGTTTTCTAAGTCTGATCTTTCTTGAACATACAATTATATTTTTATTAACATTTTATAAGAAATCAAAGCAAACACTCATAAAAACCAAGTAAGACTTTCGAAATCGATAAATTTTGAATGAGAGGAAAAAAAAACTACGAAAGCAAATTTTCTTTCAAGTGTTTCATCTTCTAGTCAGCAAACGCGTGTACGTACAATAATCTTTCCNCAAAAATCTATTCTTTACAAATGTTTACATCGTAATTGGATACGTGCTTATTCATTTTCTAATATTTGTCTTTCATTNGTTTATTTTCTAAATTTATTTCTCAAACATTATCATCCGAGTCTTGTTCATTATTCATCTATAACATTCTATTCACTCCCATTAACTCTTGTTCAACAGATTCTTATTAATTTTCATACGTTTCATTTATTTATTATTTCAATAAGTGTTCTACAATATTTCATTCGTTACTATCGTTTATTTAAAAATAAATACTCGTTGAATATTTACAATGGAAGAAATCTTCTTATAACTAAACATACGAATGTTGCCTTGATTCTAAGTGGATCATTAGCACTCATATTTGCGTATAATTTCATATTTTATACGCCGAAAAATTCTCAAACAATTATTTTACTTCCATTAATAACATTAAATATGGTTTTATTACCATTAATTGATCTAATTATTCTCATTTGTATAATTATCTGTTGTTGTTTGAATTTATTAAGTTCGAAAAAATTGTTTAAAACGAGTTTTCTACTCGAAATTCACAATCAACATCAATATCAACAATGTTTAGCTGAAAGTTTACGTTCGACAGTCGAAAAAATGACGTGTGTCAAATGTTACTCGAATTTTCTTCAACAAAATCGTACTATTCTTCAAGATACCGATCCGTATACTAAACTTCACACGAGATTTTTCAGTCAAAATCTTTCGAGCGCACGTCCATCAATATCACCATCCGAAGATCTACGAAAATATTCGACAGTTTCCTGTGAAAATCTTCCAACAGCACAAAACTATAACGCACGTCTACGTGCATCATATCCTTGTCAACCAACGCGAAGTTTACTTTCGGATAAGGCAATTAGTTCTCAGCATGATTTTACTACTGAACAACGTCTTGATCACGGACGAAATTCAGCAAATGACTTGTTTCTTCAAACAACATTAGCCAAACTAAAACATAAACATTCATTTTGTCATCTATGCTACGGTTTATTATTGATATTTCTTCTTAAATATGTTCTTTTGACATTTCCTCAACATTATATTCAAATGAATTTTCATTTGAAACAATTTTTCGAATATATTCTTAAATATTCATCGACTAATTATCATCAACATTCGACAAATGAATATCGAACGACAATTATTCGTTTGTTATATCTTTGTGCACGTTTTGCTGATTGTTTATTATTAACAACTCTACCGAATTTCATTCAAAACTATTTTCCTTGTTGGTTTCATTTTAATTCGAAAATCTTTCGAGAAGAAAATCAAATTCAACGAGCATCACATCAAATTCTTGTGAAAAACACCGAACTATCAACAAATGAGCCGTTAACGAACGATGATGCTGCCGTGTCGAATGATCTCAATCATCGACAGAATTCATCACGACGACATAATCGTCGGTATCGTTTACGTTTTCAATTTGTTCCCATTTGGTCGAACAGCAAACGATCGACATTTATCAGACAGAAATGTTAAAATGACCTGAAGATCGTTTTTCTTTGTTTCTTTGTTTGATGTTGTTAGTATTTGCTTCGTTTTTAAGATAAATATGTTTTATTTAATCTTGCAAAACTACTCACTCAAGAAAAATGAATCAAATTTCAATGAAGAAACAATAACGAAAAATAGATTGTCTAGTCTAGTTACCGATTTTTACGCTCGATAGAATTCATGATTATGTTCAACCGAATCAAGAAGATTAGAATGACGAATAAAAGTTGATCTTATCATGAATTACGTTTTCTTTTTCAATCGAATTAAATCGAGACAAGAGCCTTATATTCGGGTTCAACTTCCCGAACAAACAAATGATAACATTTACATATTGCATGATTACAAATTTTAAATATTAACGTTTTTCTTTTCTTTTCATTGCGATATATATTGAAAATAAGTAAATATGCCATTTTAGGTCATATATTTTTCAAGAAAACTTTAGTTCTATAATGATAGTTTAATCGAATTTCACTTAGTTATTTTATTTTTTCTCTTTTCGGCTTGCATTTCAAAATGAATCGTTAATTATGTCAAAAATAGACTAAGACTGTTTTTGACTGTTTNGAATGCGTCATTCATTAATTCAACACGCAGGTCCATGAGACCGCTTTTACATTTTGGCTCGTTTTTCTTCAATATTTTTCAACAATACCATCGAATGAAATTTTATGTTCGACATTGAGAAATATACTCAAATAAGATATTTATTTTTGTATGTAACTAAAAAAAACTCAAGGTTTTTGCATTCATGTTCTAAGAATAAGGATAACTATTACGTTTTGTGACGTAAATAATCTTAGTAATGACGAAAAACAAACGGGGATATTTAAGTACTATTTTTCTAAGAAACAACTTGACCGAACTATACGTACGGATAAATTGCACTTTGTATTTTTAAGGTCGTTTTCATACATTTTCAAATGGTTTTCTAATTGGCAAACAAAAACTTCCATACAGTTTTAATCAAACAATCCAATGTAAACCTAACAAAGACTTCTTCTCGAAAAATCAACCTCCTGTACGACATATTAAACAGTTATATTCATGTAAGAAAGCAGAAAACAAAATTAATTAATCAATCAATCACGTTTCGACTTTGTTTTAGTGCCGATTTATGATCGAACTGAGCAAATAATCGAATGGACTCCTGGTTTAATTGTCGAATCAAAAGAGAGTTTAACGTGTCCAATTGGCTTTGAACTTCTGAATTCTTTCTGTCATAGTACGGGTTCAATTCTATTTTATCTTTGTCAGGAGTGCGCTGTTTATTTTACCTTTTGTAGGATGTGACAACTGTCATCAAAATGAAACATGTGAAATAGGCTATCGAAGAAATGTGCAATCAGGATTATGTCAAGGTATTTACAAACTTCTCTCAAAGATTTGTACGCACAATGTGTGTAAACTTTGAAATGCAGGATAAAAGAACCTAGAAAACATTTTGATAATCAATATTGATGACANCTATTGAATTAATTGAATAATAATGTTCGATTTAGATATTAATGAATGTTCGGAAAATGCGAATATGTGTCAATATATGTGTGAAAATCAATTAGGAACATATCGTTGTTATTGTCCAATAGGTTTCAAAATGAATGACTTTGGTCGATGTCATGGTCTGTGAATTGTCTTAAGCAGATCTTGTTTTCATCATAATCAGACGCGTCTGTTTTCATTCTTTTACAGATATTAATGAATGTGAACAATTCCAAATTGATTGTGGGCGAGATCGTAGTTGTTTTAATACTCGTGGTGCATACGAATGTATTGACATTCCGTGTCCTATTGGTTATATTCGTCAAAACAATCATGATTGCGTATTAAAATGCTATCACCAACTGGCATCATCTTGTTCATCACGTCGAGCAATTTATATTCGGTATAAATTCTTTGCAATTTCTCGATTAACACCTTCGAATCGAACAATATTCACAGTACCGATTAATCCACAACAGAATTCTTTATTGAAAATCGTTGATATTAATCATTCAGATAAGACATTACCTTTTCTATTAAATAATTTCAAACTACAAACAAGTCAAACATTAATCGAATCGAATGAATATGAATTCGAAATTCATTATTCAACACCGCAAAGTCAATATCGTCAACGTTTACATACGGTATTCATCATTCGAATAAACATATCTCCATTTCATTTTTAAAAAAGACAAGTTTTTTTTTTCTATTTCAACAACTGTTTGTTTGTTATTTATTTATTTATTTATTTGAACAAGTATTTGACGAAACGATAGAAAGACAACATAAAATAAAATATATACGTAGCTTCTGTTTTTTTTCTTGTCACATTCGGTTATTTTCTTTTTGACAGTGAGTTTCTTTTCACTCACATATAACTATATATAAATGCACACGAATATGAAATGCAACAGATAAAAAACAAACGTCAACGTTCTTTTTTTTTCTTATTATTATTATTATTTTATATTTTCTTTTGATGTTTTTTTGCGCTTTGTTTTTTATTCACAAATGAGCATCAAAATCTGTTTCATCGAGGAATTTGTCTAATGCTGCTTCGATTTTTTCTCTCGTTTCGTCGGTTAATTTCACTTTTGGTTCTTGTTTCGATTTGTTTAAATAATTTTCTTCGATTGCAAGCAGAAGCGGTTCTGCCAATGCTTCGGTCTCATCGTGACCTAATTTTTCTTCGAGATTTTTAAATGCTATTGTCATGGCTTGATTAGGTACAAAGGGAAACGACGTTGGATTGTTCATTAAAAGATGTAACATTCCATGAACAAGATGATCAGTATCGGAATTCATCATGTAATAATAACGATTAAGAACTTTTTCAGCTTTGCGAAATGCTTGTTCTAATGAATTCTTGTTCGATTGTCTATCAACAGTTTGTTCTTGAATGGGATTAGTTAAAACAAGAGCAACGATATTTGATAAAATTATAATTGACAGTGAAAACATAATCATTCTGAAAGAAGAAAAACAACACAAGTCTTATTGAACAAATCTCGGCAAATATTCATAGGAGAAAAGAGAAAAGATTTTCATGTTATGATGTTCATGAGTTGAGCTATTAAAAAAACAGTCTTTCTTCAAAATAATCGTTAGTAAGAAGATCATTTGTAAATGGGTCTTTATGATTATCCTCCAAATGAAACGATAAAACGTTGAAAGTGTAGGAGGTCGTGAAGAATACTATTTTTTCTCGTATAAAACACGAAAAATCGTCTACGCTTTTTAAAACTAAAACATTATTTTCTTGAGTAGTTCAATATATAATTTCTCGGGAAATACTTATCGAACATTTACGTTAAGAATATAATGAGAAATAACTTAAAAGCGTAAAGAGAACAATGTTGTTTTTGGTCAACTATACCTGTGCATCGTTTGTGAAGATGTCGATGAACTTCTTGTCTATCTATGCGTTATATATAAATACAAATGAATAAATGCTATCGTTTCCGACGGGAGATCTGATATCTACACAAAATAGAAAAACTTTCTGCTTCTTTCAACCAATTAAACAATACCTTTTTATATCTCTATTTTCTCTTTTTCTCCCCCTCCTTCCTATTCTATATTTTCTCCTTCTTCCTCTTCTCCTTCACTTTTTTCTCTTCATCTATATTATTCTCTTATTCTATTTTACAAATTCAACTTGACGTAAATTTATTTAATAAATACACAGTAAATAAGCTCATTTTTTTTCAGTCAGATTAAACAAATAAAATTACCTTACGACTTTTCATCACGCATGAAGCAACTAAATTATTTCAATTCAAATGTCATGCACATGTTATCTCGAAGAAATACGAACCTTTGAACTAATAATAAGTTCTAACAAATCATTCGAAGCGAGACGCTGATTTTCCTAATTATTTATTCACAAAACATGATTTCAACTTTCATTGTATTTATTAGTATCGAAAAGAAGAAGAAAAAAGAAACGTATAAAGTAAAAGATTTCACGTCGTTTCGATATTTACAAAAGAAAAAGACAATTAAACTAAGCTGGAAAGAATACATTTGAAAAAGAAAAATTGTGTTTTTTTTCCTAGTATTAAAATGTTTAATTAAAATAATTCTTTTTTATAAGCAAATCCGTATTGACGACATTTAGTTGTTAATTCAGCTGATAGAGATGGTGGACCACAGTAAAATACCGATATTTTGCCTTTCTTTTGACATAATAGTTCGCTAAACACCTGAAATTGAAGATAAAATGAAAATTTTTACAAGGATACATCACGTTAATCACGTANAGTGAAGTTACGGGGTAAAAAAAAATATGTCTCAGGTCATCCTATCCTTAAAACATTTAAAACATATAAGTTGTGTCATTGATACGATTGGGACAAAGAACTACGCCTATTCATAAATACGCAATTTCACAATTAATCATCCGAATATTAATAAATTGAAATCAGTAGAACGTGTTTTTTTGATTGAATNTAATACGTAATTTAGGTGACGTCTGTTTCTAAGCTTTTACGTCATTTCTATTTTTCTTNTCAAAGAAAAAAAAACTCGTGTGATTTCATGTCTGCGATACCAATATTACAGCANTAAGTTGAAAAATAGAAAATAAATAAGGTCATGACACAGAGATGACGTACAATCTATTTGTAATGAAGATAAAACAAGAATTACGCACGAATAAATCAAACTCATTTTAATGATAGTGAAATCAACGAAGTTTGAATGACTGATTTCCTTAATAAAACAATCGACTATTCATATCCGCTGGTAAGTTAATAAGTATCGAGTGTACTTTTCTCGATGGACTTAATCAGATGTAATCGCAGAGGAATTTTCTTTGTCTCGGAATTATTCATGTGTTTATTTTTTTTTCTGACGCATTCTTCTCTTCTTCCTAATCTTAAGTAGATTCGAGACGAGAAAAAAACAACGCGCTTGTCTGTGACTTACTTGTTCCCAATCAGGTCGACCGTGTTTCGTTCGTTGCCGGAGGCCGTCAATAGCTTGACAATTGGCTTCGTTTTGTCTACCGATTAAATCCAATGATAGATAGACATTCAATGCTTTTAAGTCAGCTGGTGATTGAGCACTTGTTACGTAGAGATGAACTTCAAGTAGAGGACCTTTATCGGAATCATGTCGAAGACGTTGCTGTTCGATTTCCATTTGTGCTAATAAACTAATAAACCATTCGAGTGAACGTTGCTCACGTGTTACCCAAATGAAATCAACCTGTGAAGAAAAACAAACCGAAAGATGAAGGTTTCATTTGAATAAATTCGAAATTTATTTTCGTTTTTTCGCACTTTTTTCAAGCAAAGTTCTTCACTTTGTGGATTGTCCCAAATATAATCACAGTTCGGACATTTATGTCGACGATTTCGGTATCGACACATAATACTCTGTAAAATCGAGGCAAACGGAGTTATACCAATACCAGCTGCTATTAAAACTGCATGTTCAGCTTCGAATATATGTTGAGTTGGTGCACCATAAGGACCATCGATTAATATTTGTAGATCTTCTCGATCATTGAATTGAAGTGAATTAAATTGGATTCGATTGTGATTTTCNTACATTCGTAAATAACCTAGAGCGTCTGATAGACGTGTTTCAGTGATTTCGATTTGCTGCTGTTCTTCACANATTGATGTGACATTTGGTATACGAATACAATAATCTCCTGCAGTCGGAACTGTTAATCGATTGTTTGTTTTTAGGGATGATTTCAGAATTGTTTTCGGTTTCTTATTTTGTTCAGTTTGAGTTTCATCATCGTGATCGAAAGCTAATTTTTCAATTTCATCAACAGTTAAACTTTGAAGTTCGTTCGGATTGATAACAATCGGACTATTTATATTTTGATTATTTTTCTCCGCTGAATGCAAATCAATATCACGTAAACTTAGTGTCGATTGACATGATGAACAAATTGTTTTCGTATCTTGTTTATGAAGTGGTAATGAAAGTGAAGTTGTTTTCCATTGTATGGACGTTCGTGATGAACGATTCGATTGATCGTTATTATTGAAATCGAAATTTCGATTAGGAATGCCACGTAGTTCTTCTATGTAACTTTTTGACATACGTGAACGCATCGATGAACGTAAACGTATATCATTGAAACAGTTTATAATACCGCCGTGTTCTTGTTTGAGTTTCTTTCGAAATAGTTCATAGACACGCCGTGTCCAATGACCGTTCGCGCGAACATGAAGCCAAATACTATCTGAACAAATAAATTTGCATTGTCTTTTACGAGACTAATTTCCTATTCATGTTAGCAATAGGTGAAAATCCCGGTCATGAGAAAATAAAAAAGGAAGCAGACTAATTAATACTACAAAGATTAATTGAACTGGTTCATACTCTGAGAACGACATTGAGAAATTAGTTTTTTTTTTTGTTAAATATTTAATTTGTCATGAACAAGTTTTCTATCAAAGTTAGTTCTTCTATTTATAGATAATTATCAAACATATCTTAATGGAATTTCCTAGTTTGCTTTTACCTTTATGCTCAGGCGCACTGCTGATACTAAATGGATGCCATTCAAAATTTGCTACAGCCGGAATATTGACATAAATGTAATCTCCTGGTTTGTAAGTGAATTTTCTTGGCTTATTAATTACTAGATGAATCACCTGAAATAGGAGAAAGAAAATTCCGTTAAGAAACTTGTAATTTGTGTTTTTGAATTCGTATACTTGAGATGGAAGAAGAATGGCTTCCATGATGTATGTTTCACCATGTTTATTCGAACGTGATTTACGATAACGAAGAATCTTTTCGATCGTATATAAAACTCCAGGAATTAATAGCCATTTGCCAAAACGTGGACTATGAATAATCATAATAAGTAGCCACGGAATCGTTAACATATGACACCAATAAAATAACTAAAAACAAACAAGTGTATTCAATATTTTCTTGCATCGAATTACTTGAAAATGACCACTTTTTCGTACGAATGGCAAACACATGACATATATAAGTGCAGCTAACAATAACTCGACTATACCTGTTACATAGCCGAGACCTAATTTAGCCGTGAAAAGGGCGTCAGCATATCGATGATATGAATTATGATATGATTCTAGAAATTATCGGAATAGATTCGAATTTTGTTAAACTGAAATCGATACGTACCACAACGAATTTTACATAAATTATGCGAATAAAAATGATTCCAATTTCCACCACAACCGATATAACCGAACGGAACACATCGATTTTCAATCGAATCATATCGATAACGTTTTTTGAGTAGATCGGGATTGATCAGTGATGAATTATAATTGTTACTACTTCGACTAAGTCTCGTTTCGACATTACAAGGAAAACCGATATCTTCGGGCAATGAACACACATAAAAAACATAAGCTAAACAAAAACAAAAGCTCTATGTTTCGTCTAATCATGTTTTGTCATCGAACCTAGATAAGCCAAATGAGCTAATGTATGCAGAACTGTTTCAATCATAATTATAATTCCGATTGTTTTGTGTATATCAATGTGATGATCAAGTGGAAGAAGAACATTGGCACCTTTGGATCTTAACCATGTTATATGTTTGCGAAGCATTAAAACAAGAATTAATGCACAATTGAAATTTAGCATACCGCCTGAATATAGAAGAAAAAAGAAAAAAGAAACAAAAGCGATCGATTTGAGATATTGTTGTTTTTTTTCTCTGTACCATTTAATCGAGCAATGACAATGAAAAAATGAGCACGTTGTTGACCAACATAAAATCGAANGACATCGATNCAAATACACGTGCATATGAAAGAATACAGTGACCAGAAAAAGATTAAATCAATATTATTTCGTAGCCAAGCGCGAACTGTTGATGAACGTTTATGACATTTATTTATATTTGATATCTTCGGTCGAATCCAGCTACTTGTACTAAAAAAAAAGACTAAGGTTAATTTCTTATTCAAATTAATCACATTCAATTGTGTTTAAATCGCGTTAAGACACCAAAAAAAAACACAACAACTCAAATTATTAACGATACGGTTACATTTTCTTAACAAGTACGACGAAATTATGGTTCAATTGAATTGCAATTACTAGTTTATTTCTTCTATAGATAATCCTTTGATGATTATTTTTAATTTCATTAGAAATAATTGTGTTCTACCCTAGTGTACTTTTTCCTCGTCCTGATTATATCGAAGTTCAAGTTAACCTATACGTATGTGAATAAATAAATTACCTCAGTGAAAGTACTTTAAATAAATGTTCATTTTGTTTGAATGCATTGCATAATTCTTCAAAACTAACATCTCCTGATTGATCGAGATCGGTTTCTTGGAAAAGAGTAGCAGTTAACTCTGCTAATGTTTCTTCCATGTCAAGTGAAGGAGATTCTTCGAGAAAGCAACGAAGTAATAATTTCATTTCTTCAAAATCAATGCTTCCGTCACCTGAACAAAAAATATTTATTCAAAAAAATCGTTAAATTTTAAATATTATTCACAGACCATCACGATCGAATATTTTAAAAAGAAATTCAACTTTTTCATTATCACTTGCTTCGACAATAAATTCAAGATTTCGAATAAATTTTTCTAATGTTAAATAACCAGTGTTATCTGTGTCAAGATAATTAAATAAACAATCGGCTAATTCAGGCTAGAGACGGAAAAACACAAGTAGAATTCTCAAGATTACTGATCTTTTTTACGTACAACTTTGAAATAAAAACTATTCTTGAATGTTTCGAGGTTCATGCTATCGTTCGAAGAATTATTACGTTTGCTAACAGCCATATGAAATTGATATGCAAGCCATGACAACCATTTTGTATCTGATTTGAGACTAGAAATCACGGATTTGTAATAGAAATTTGAAAAGACAAACAAACTTGGACACAGATCGAAGAATATCTGTAAATTCCATAACGTTCAACGAATCCTTTTCATCGAAAAATAATAAAGCAAAATCTCGTTGAAACTAAATATAAAAATCATTGATCGACGTTTAATATTGAAAACGAACATACGGATGTATCTTCGAATAAAATAAAAAAATCTTCTAATGATAACGAATCAAGTCCATTTGAAATACGTCTATAAGCACGTATGAATGGTTCGAGTGTTCGAATGTATTTCGTACGATTGGATATCCTGTCAATTGATATATGTATGTCGAAATCATCAAATGTTTGTTAAGAAAAAATAAATGAACAGATCATATGTACATACTCGGTCACTTTGTATATAGATCCGATCCATTCAGATTCAGAAAGGAACCCGCTTGAATCACGATCGAATAGGCAAAAGAATGTCTCCAACAATAGCTGAGAACGAAAGAAAGAAAAAAAAAAGAAAATCAAATAAAACTAATGATCATGTTTCGTCAATATTAAAACGGAACAAGAGAGAGCGAAAAGATATTCGAAATTTGATTCATACATGTTGACGAAGAAGATGCAGAAATTCTTGAAAGTTAAGATGTGTTCGATTGATAAGTTGATGTTGCCATCGTTGTATAAGAACTTCTTTATTCAATGCAACATTATTTCTATGTGAGGACATTCTTTTAGACATAGATTTCTTATTGTGAAATGATCGATTAACTTCGACAGTGAATTTCTTCACTTTCTTTTTCTTTGTTTTTTTTTTCGTCGTTCTCTTACATCTTTCCATATGATTTGTTAGTCAACAAAACCGACAATGATCAGAACGCGTGTCAGTGTTCATATTTGAACAACAAATCTATTCGATGAATAATCACAAAGAAAAAACAACGATAATTTTCTTTTGATTTTCAGATTATCATTTTTAGTTCACAATTAACATGTGATTATCTAACTTTCTTCTATTGAAGTTCTCTGATATCGAAAAATGTCTTTGTTTGTTTTCAACAGACAGAATATGTCGCGACATCACGATATTCTCGCGTTTACTCGAACATACGACCGTGTAATTCGATGTCATGTTCACAGACGTACATACTAGTCCTTAAGTGCGTTAGGGTTATTGTACATGCCCTCGAAATTTCTTTTGTCTATTTTAATGACGTAATCATTTTCAACAAGTCTATATAAAGAAAATGAAATCGAAAATTTCTTTGGTTTTTCTATAATATATTTCCAGTAAAATTTATTTTTCTCAGAAAAACAAAACAAAACAAAACATAAATCATCTCTCGAGTTGAAAATCTTGCCATCATCATCGTCATCCTTAATTCACACATACGTTCGTCGTTTCTGTTTAAAGAGGAACAAAATTCAAGATTTCATGTATGTCATGGACAATAGAAGAAAACGAAACCACAAGACGACAATAACAAATAACCGAAAAAAGAAAACGAAGAATAATGAAAAAAAAAGAAACAACAGAAAAAAATTCAACGAATAAAGACAACTATATGCAATAGACAAAGGAGATAAATACAAGACAAAAGAAAGAAAAAGA
>JGI26531J51214_10002379_pt1 | contig 12614 bp, 13 predicted proteins | sample ThiBiot_500_biof_2_FD_51214 | JGI IMG/M metagenome (IMG submission 51214)
TTTTTTTTCCAAGAACTAGATTCGATCATTCGAGATTTCAGCATTGAAATCGAAATTCGAACAATTGAATAATCAACATGATTTAACTTTACAATGTGTTCGTTCGACACTCGATGGTTTAACGTGTATGAATCGTTCGATTGACGTTATATTCCATCATGAAGATAAAGAAAATCAATGTCAAACTCAAGAATCAAATGAACATATCGATCATGAACATATTTCACTTGTACTTCTTTCACGTTTGAATCATATTTGTGTACAATTAACAAAAAATATCGATTTATTACTTCGTACACCGATTTCATCGAGTAGTTTAACTATTAAAACATCGCAAACATCAATACAACGAAATGAATCAACGGCATCATCCATATCGAAACAATCGAATTTCGATGAACCAAACGAAACAACTCACGCAGTCTACGAAGAGATCATCGATAAACTTAATAATGATCTCGATCTTANGAAAGTTCGTCTTTCCGAACAAGAAATTCGAACGTAAAACGAAATCAAAGAATTTCATTTCGAATTTCAAAAAATTAATTTCTTATTTAGAAAAAATCTCGAAGAAGAATTATCTCAATGTAAATCAGCTCAACTAACAGCTAAGATTATATTCGATACTCAAGAGAAAAAACTTCAGGAACAATTAGCATTCAAAAATCAACAGCTTCTTTCCATTGCAACAAATGTTCGTGTGACTTTTCTTTTTGTTCTTCTTCGTATCATGGTTTTCGTTGTATTTTGTATTATCAGGAACAGGAAGTTTTAAAACAATTATTAGATGAAAAACAAACAGCATTCGAACAATTAAATGGTAAAAGCAACAGATGACGACTGATAATAAATGATCTTTGTTTCTAAACTTGAAATTCTAGAGGAATATGTCTCGTTAATGACAAAATATCAAAGTGAATACAATCGAAATGTTGATTGTATAATAAAAACAGACGCGTTGCATGAACATATACGTTTATTGAGTGAAACATTAGCTGAAAAAGAAATTAACGAAGAAAAATTAACGACGCAACAACAACAAATGAAAAAATTAATGACATTATTAGTTCCAACAACGCCATTATTATCAATAAATAAAAAGCAAAATGAGAAAAAAGTTTGTCATCAAAAAGAAACTAAACAACAAATGTTGATACTATATTATTATTATTATTGTTATTGTTTGTTTAGACATTTGGACGTAAAGTTAAACGACACCTACGAGAATCATTCTCATCACTTGTTAAATAGAAATCTCTTATTGTTTTCTTATTGTTTGGTTGTTAACAAAATCAAAGCAGAATATGTCTTTTTTTTGTCTTTTCTTCTTTCATTTTTGGTCAGATTGAAATATTAATAAAAGAGCACAATTGATTGTCAAATAGGAAAGTTCGAAGAACGAGATGTCAATCATAACAAAGACCAGTTCCATCAATGTCAACATTATAAGTGCAATCGAAAGTCTTTCTTTTTTTTTTTATAAGAATAATATCGTGGGCGTTAAAGACAACAAAGATCAATTTAGAATAATATATATTTCTTTTTCAATTAAAATATACACTTGGTGGCAACATAACGACAACAGACAAAATAAGAACGAAAATCATAAAATACAATAAATGATAAAAGATTAAAACAAAACAAAACAAAACAAAACAAAAAATAAATTTAAACTGCAATTCGAAATGTCAATAGAAGATGGGGAAATGTCGATAGATAGTGGGACTATGCTTATCGTGGTACACATTCTTTCTCGCTGTCTCTTGTTCTCGTAAGTTTCTGGCGTTTCTAAATCCTTCGTATGTATGTATGCGTGCGTGCGTGTGTTTTTTTACAACAAACGGAAAGAAAAAAACCAAGTAATCGATGGTTAATGAAGAAGATGAAAAATAAAGATATATTTATTGAATAAATCATCTTTTTTAAATTAGATATAATGTGTCTTTTAAATAGTTTGATATTCTTCATAAACTTTTCAATTGATTCATAGAAGGAAATCTATTTCGAAGAGGTTTCTTACGTTTTCGTTTTGGACATGAACCATAATCAACAATATGCGTATATTGATTTCGACTACATTGATCGATTAATAATGAACAATAGTTTTTATATAATTTTCCATTGTCACCACAAATAGGTGCATTCGTACTACATTCGCCACTATAGAAAGAAAATTTCGACCCGTAATTACATCGAATACAAGTCGGACGTCGCTGTTTCGAGTAAACACAACGTTCATAGGGTTGGCAAAGGTCCGATCGACATTGATTTACTATTAATTAAAAAAAACACATGTCGATGAGTAAAATACTAATTTCATTTATTTGTAAAAACAAAAAATCACCTACCGCAAGGACCGTTATGAGCTAATTCAGGTGTACGACCGAATCGATTGGGACTTAAACGCATCTTACAAATATTCGGATACGTTACACCGTTTGTCCCGCATACTGGTTCAGGATCTAATGATGTGTCGCAATGAGCTGTCGGATAACACATTGGTTCACCGGTATTTTTAACTAGTAGACATATTTTATTATTCGGACATTGCACATTCCGACAATCCTCTGAAGACAAACGAAAAAAAAACGAAGTCAATATAAAATGAAACAATAGCACAAACTTTGACATTGCCCATGATATTTAATGTACAAACCCGATCGACTATTCAAACATTTCCATGCTTCCATAGCGCATTTCGATGCAAACGTCATATTATTCGATGCGCAAACGGGTTCATTTCGTAGATTATCTTCTTGACATGAAGACTCACTACAAATACACATTTCTTCACCATCGATCCATTGACATTCTTGACCAAGTCCACAATCGATATCACATCGTTTCGATGGATCGAATTCTCCTGAAATGAAATACGAATGTCTCTTCATTCACAAAACTTCAATTGAACTTTACGATTCACATCTCGACATTGTTCAGCGTAGATATGTCCATCTAATTCTTGAAGACTATCATCAGAATAAAATGCACTAGTACATTGATCTTCATTTGTGTTCATGTCAGTCAATTCATAGCATAGATCATTAGTACGATGATTAAAACAATTGCCGGCTATATGATTTAAATAGTTCATATCGGTACAAACAATAGCAATAAAAGAAAAAACTAAACATACCTTGAATAAGTAAAATATTTTGTTGAAGAATAATCAAAAAGATTAAGGTCGCAATACACACATTCGAGATACTTGAGGGTAATGATGATATTAGTTTCAATGTCATTATGGATTTTTTTTTATTAATCTCGATGTGGTAACCTGCGAGATTAAGTCAATGCAGTATCGTTTTTATTCTACTAAAAACACAAGTGAATTGTTAGATATTAGGAGATAAATAGAGAAAGCGAGAGAGAGAAAAACACCCAAGAGAATCAGAGAGCGACGGGAAGAGGAAAAAGAGAAAAAGGAAAAAATGAGAAAGAACAAAGACAAAGACGACAACTTCAAAATAAAATTTCAAATGCGTTCAATTATTGTCTTTTCTCCTGTCTCCTTTTCCTTTCGAGTGCCTTTTGATGCTGTTAAATGCAATTCTAACCTCCTCCGCATTGACTCATTTCGATCGAATTATGTTAATGTTCGGCACTAGAACATCTTCTTTTGACACACTGACAAATGATGATTTCTTTTGACTTAATATTCTGATCTTGATTTGACTACCTTTGAATTCCATAAACATCAATAAATAGGATTCCGCCGGAATGATTTCCATTACGAATTATTTACGTAGGCGTATACGAATATATTTATTTCCGTATTCAAATATTTTTGGGTTGTCTATATTTAGTTAACATTATTGATCAAAAGAACATGAAAAGTGAGAAAAAAAAACGTAATTAAACTATAATTAAAAAGTTCTTTTTTTGTGTATTTTACTTGTTAAATTGAAGTTTTCTATCGAAACGTATGACGTTATTACTCATTTAAAAAAATGAATCAGCATTCTGACGTTTGTCATCAAAGAACAGATTGGATGTCATCACATCAATCGTATAGCATATCAGTTTGTTTTTTTTTGATTAATTAATTTAAATTGTATATTAATAAGGAATCTTGTTCTATGACGTCAGACATAAGATAAGAAAACGTAACAAATATGACATGAAAATACAGACTATATTTCAATATTTACCAATGACATAATTAAAACAATTTTTATCTTGCAGAAATATATGCGTTTCTTTTCTTTTTTCTTTTAATTTTATTTCTTGATGGTTGGCAATTCGGTTATTAAAAAAAAGTAATTTAAATTAGACTTTATACGAAATTGTCAGACCAAAGAGAAGGAATGTCATCAAATTGAAGACTACTTGTCTGGGAACATTATTCAGAACATAAATAAATTGATATTGACCAGAAAAAAAACATCTCAACTAAAGATTTCTATTCTCAATATGTTTTTTTTCAAAAAAAATCAATTCGTTTTTCTTTTTCATTAATATTTATCAAAAAGAAAAACGGATTATTACAATATTGTCATGTTCTTTTGAAAATAAACAGAGTCGATATGAGAGAATATTGTACTAGAATAACAGTAGTTAGACATGACAGTCATCCTCCACGAATATTTAACATTTGGCAGTTTTCATTTTAGGATAAGCAAAATCTAGTGAATTAATTATGTTAATGGATGTTTTTTTGTCTTCTATCATTTGAAAACTAAACAAAGTTTAATCATCGTAGGCTACTCATAATTCTTACCAGTGTCATAAAGACATGATATATATTATATTTAATAGCCTGTATTAGTGATTATGTCACATGCAAACATGACTATCAATTACAGATTTCCCACAGACTGAAAATCAATATTGATTATATTCTTTCTAGGGTATATTCTTGCCGATTGTTTTATTTATATCAATAAACAATTTGTTGTTTTTTTCTACCAGTATTAGCACACTTTTAGATCAATAAGAAAAAAGGTCGTGACTGGTTTAAACAGAGAACTGGTAATTACCTTGATTCGTTATTTTTTTTTTAAAACCTAATTTTAATATTTTATTCAAATAGAGTACAATTTACGTCATTCTAAATCCGTAAAATACGATTACAATAAATCTTAGTAGACTTTGGTTTTACTTAAGAAAGCAAATCGATTGACGATATTTTTAGTAAGAGAAGAAAAATGTTTTATCGTTCCCAAGCAAATTAAAATATGAAAAGACCGGCGTCTTTAAATCGCGCATGAATAATTGACAATTATGATTGATTGTTAATTCTATAACTATTAAATTTGTTCTCGTTCCTGAATATACAGGTTATTTTAACATTACATTTTTCATTGAGCTAAATATCAAATTTCCTGAGCAAAAAACATGTCTATTGCTAATGAAAGGAATAGAATATTCATCGAATTTAAAATAGTAATGCTCAAATTGAATAGTTTCAACCGATCAAACAAACAAATATGTGTAACACGTCAGAACATTTTTTAAAAGTAAGCCCTTCGAATTACTTCAGGGTACACTATAGAAGACGACTATTGTTACATTCGCCCGCAGACCTTCGTCATTGCAATGTGTCAATTGATTAACAAAAGATCGTATACCTCTCAGTGAATTTTAATAAGAAACAATGTTTGTAGACGAGGGCATAACGAGTAACAATACTCGTCTGTTCGAAAACAATCGTGNACATTCTTTGATATTTTCTATTTTCTNCTTCGATTCCATGAAATAAGCCTTTGTTTTTGACTTTAAAATCAAATAAAAATCAAGCCATCAGAAAATGATGAGGTAAATTTGCTCACTATCGCCATACGTCTTCATGTATTAGTTGGTACGACTACGTTCGAATGATTTCGAAATGTTTCGACTAATTCCATTGCTTCAATGAGTAAACCCAAACGATTATTGCTAATTGATGAGATCGACGATGTTCGTTCATTCTTACATTCAGGTTTACGTCGTCGATCATAGGAGAGAGATATCGATTGAATTTGTTGTGTGGCATCGAATGTAATCTTCAAGTTTGATGCTAGAATATCTGGCAAAGTTGGCTTGTGTGTTTCTTCGACTAATGGACTATCAGTAGTCGCTTGTTCTGCATTCGTATTCAGCAAGGTTGGTGATGAGACTATATGTTGTTTTCGTTGTTTCCGTTTTTGTATCATAAATTTCAAAACAGCCAAACGATTACGACGTATCATACGGCGTAGTTGTTTTTTTGTTTGAGTATCTTTCGGATTCGAAGTTCTATTTTTCCGTTTTCTTACGNCCGACAATTTCGAGCGCGTTGACTCGCAATTGTCCTTACGTTCTGTGAAAGACTTTGGGATCTTCTTGGATTTTCTCTCATCATCGNCTCGTTCTTTTCTTTCTCTTGCCATGTCAGTGAGTTTTAATTGAGATGATCTAATGGAAGAATATGCCATTGGTATAATGCCATATTGTGAATGAGGAATGGTTAAGACTGGCTGAAGATATCTTGGATCTATTTGTGCAATCGGTTTTTGTGCTAATAGAAAATTCTGATCCGGTGAATAGTGTCTTGATTCAGGTCTTGCTTGAATGGATGAGTCTGAAATTATATTTGTTGGCGAAGATTTACTTGATGAAGGTGGTGATAATGGATAAATTGTTGGATTTATAGATGCTGGTATAATCGATGGTAGACCGTTAGGACAAATTGAATCTTGTTGTTTTTGTAAGTATTCTGAACGGAGGAATAAAGATGAGTTTATTTTGTTTTGTTGTATTTTGAGTTTCTTACTTTGTTTTGATTTTTTTGATGAAACTGCTTGTGATGAACTACTGAATAGATCTTGATCGGTCGTTCTCAATGGTGAATTATAATGAATACATTCATCTTGATGTATCATTGGACTTGAGATTGTTCGTTCGTTCTGATGGATGACCGTTGATAAAGAATCTTTGGATTGTATTTGAGCAGAGAATAGCGGATTCAATGGGATTGGTAATCTGCTGATTGAATTCTGTGGAATAGTATTATTATTAGCGTCATAGAAACTCGAGCCTAGATAGGTTCTACATGGCATTCTATGGCTAACCGTTGGACAATGATTAGACATCGTGATTGGCCAAGCCATTGGAATTCTCGTTATATTAGGATTGATTGTAACAGGCTGAATTTCATCGAGTTTCGTTGGCCTTCTTCGACGAGATTCTTTTATTGCCAATGATCCATTTAAATTCGGTAGAAACGGATAAATTTGTCCTTGACTCGAACCTAACAAACCTATATTCTGTGTTGGTAAAATTTCATTTTCTACGAGTAATTTCGCTTGTGTGGACAGCATATTTAAGTCTATAGTAGAAAAAAAGACCCGAACTAAATGCACGTAAATCTTTCACATTAGAACAAAAAAATGATGATATTCTGTTTCTTTTTATCGAACAAGGACAAAGAACATTTTAGTATCTTATCATAAGCATAGTCATGACAAACTGAAAAGGAATTTTCATATAATACAAGAAGTGAAATCGAAAAAAAACGAACCGGCGAAAGATTCTTTGATTGCATTTGAAGCGTAGCACTTCTATACAAAAAGAATCACATTGAAAAATATTTTATTTCGGTGTCCACAAGTAAATATATGAATGTTAGTAACGAACTTTTCTGTCCTTTTCGCGATTGCGTTACAATAACGCAGTAACTATAGTGAGTAAACAAGAATCAACAAATTCTATTAAACACGTGAGGTTTTCTTCTATACACAACAGAGTGTAGATTGTAGCTCTGTTACTTCATAAATGCTTGGTTTAACCAAAAAAAAGAAAGAAAATAAATCTAGTCATATCATTCGGTATGTACAGGTAGAAAACATCGTCACCCTAATTCGTTTTTTATGCTTCTTTATTGCCATGTGCGTGTTTTCGCCGTTGTTATTGTCAATAAAACTGCAATCACAAATATTTTCTTGTCAGTCCAAAGACGAGCAGTATTTGTTGAAAGTAGTTAAATGGATAAAGAATCCTATCGACTTGTACCGCATCGTTTTGCATTTCATCATACACAGGCTGATATATGTAAACTCGAAAGATTGACCAATCTCTTTCCGGATGTGAAAGAAATTATTGAATTAGGTAAAAGAAATTTCTTTGACCAAGCGAATCTTTTCACAAAAGATAAAAAAAAAATGTTTTTGTGTTTTTTTCAAAAGAATTATTTAAAATGAATAATTTCGAACGTTTAATGAATCGTCTTTCAAGTGTTTATTCGCCAATGAAAGTTATTGATGATCGTGATGATACATCACATATCTATCTTGGTCCATATCATATTTCTATGAATTCAGAATCATTTGGTGCATTACATTTCAAGAACATCTCAACGGCCATTTTAACCGCATCGACATCGAGTAAATCCAATGAAAATAAACGTCGACATGACGCCATTCTTCGACGATTTCGTCGAGCGGTTAGAAAATTAATCTATATCAAATCGATCATTGATCAACTTCGAATTGCATCTATACTAACACCAGTCAATCAATATGAATTATACAGTAAAGGCATCTATGATCTTGTTCTAGCTGGACATCAACATAATCCATCATCGAAATTCTATGATAATGAATTTGTTCGACAAATCAATGAATTTCATACGATGAGTAAATTCGAACAGGAACATNTATTTCTCGCATCAAGATTTATTCAAATTAATACATTGTTACATTTACTAACACCGTCACCGTATCAACATGATTATCATTCAACAAATTCAAAGAAATTCGATGAAACTCTTGCTCAAACTTCAATCAATTCTATTCTTGATAAATTAACAATTTGTTGTGTCAAACATGCTCATGATATGCCTGTGATTATGTTTCCAATCAAACCAACGATTAACCAACATCAACAACAAGTTAATTCTCTTGTACCGACTGGATCAACACCTGAAATAACGAACGCAATAGCACATGTTGTAAGTTCATTCGATAAGAAACGTTGATTTGTTTGTTTCTCATCGTTTTGTTTTCGATTAGTCGACGCCTGATCTTTCGACTAATCAAGAAGGAATTTTTATCAAACGAATATCATCACTTCTAACAAATTATTTATTAATTCAACAGTCAACATCAGAGTCTAATTATAATTTCGATCAACTTATCAAACAAATAAAAGCCAATGTCGATCAAAATCTTATTGATCATCGAAAGATATCGAAGAAATCAACAACTACCAATCGATCTACGAGACGTTCATTGTCACATCAGAAAATAACGACAGATGTTGATAACATCACTAAACGTCAATCACTACTCGTATTTAAATCTCAATCATTGGACGAAACGAATTGAAGTAGATCGATATGTGTCTGAGTTTTTTTTCCATTGATTAGAATAAAGAGCAAAAAAATTTGCTTGACATAGAAAATGAGAGAAGACATGTTAACTCATCGATAACAGGGGTTTCATCTTGTTTGCATATCAGACAAAATAGAACGAAATTCGTACTTCTCGTATGTCCTTGTCTACCTGCGAGCTAAATCATATTTTGATAAGCATAAATATGCAAACATATTAGTCGAATCAGGTAGCGAGTATAATCACGTTTGTTGTTCTTCAATGTTTTTCTTTTGTTAAAATTTCTTATGCATTTGTATGTTCATCATTCTGTATGTGTGACAGTGAGAGTAACAGCATATAGACACTCGAGTAGATATCCTTAATTATGGTGAGTTAACATCAAAGAAACGAAACAAAAAAGAATGATAGAAACTTTTATTCTAGGCAAATACGCAAGAAGTTAATCATAAAGAAGTTCAAACCGACGATCATCAGTCATCCGTAGATGATGAAATGACATTTTGAAATTTGTTATTTTTTGCTTTGTCTCTATTTAGAAAATCATTAAAACTCTTCAAAAATATCTTCTCGTTGTTAATCGATATCGTTTACATTTATTTAGTCAATATACTCGAGCTAATTATTCATATGAACAAGAAGATTTATTAAATATTCGTAAAAAGATTCTCGATCGTTTTCAATTGGTAATCAAACAACTCGAACAAATACTTGACGATTTTCAAACACATCGAATAACAGAATTCGAAGTCAATGAATTCATCGATCAACCATTAATTAAAGAAGTTAATTTATGTTAAATAAAAGATCGAATATCATTTTTTTGTTCTCTCAGGTCATTGAAACATCATTAAATGCGGATTTTTCGACAGATCAATGGCGAATCTCTCGACGGGATTTACAAGAAATTAAAGACGATCTACACATTCTCGAACTTCTTGTTAATCGAGGATTATCAAAAGTAAATCATTCAATCAACAAAGTGTACACGAAGATTTTATTTTCATTTCTTTTTCAGATCGATCGAATGGTCAATGTGACAAATTTTTACACATAATTTTCTTTTTCTTTTCACAAATTTTGTTACGAATACCAGTGATAAATGGATATTTAATAAAGCAAAACTAAACATTCTCGATCGAATAGATCTGTATATTCTCTCATGCATATGTCTCTCTCTCTCTCTCGTTCTCTTTTTCTTTCTTCTCGTTTGGTAAGCACCAATAACTGTTCTTGTTCTGTTCGTATTTTACTCATCAAGTAGTAACCTATCGATCGACACATCACGAGCACACGCGCACATCTATTCGGTCGCGATGGCGAACAACGTAGAAAAAGAAAGCAAGAAAAAAGAGGACATAGAAGCCAAATTGGGCGAGTCTAAGTGCGAATAGTACAGAACGAAAAGTTGCCGTATAAATGTTGACTTAACTATTCATTGAGTTAATGAATATGCATTGATTTTGCGTAGTTTTTTTTTTCGTTTGAGATCTAGAATGGCTATTAATAAAAAACAGCAAATTCGTGGCATACGAATTTTACTAACTGTTTTCTATGGTTTTCTTCTTTCGAGTACATTATTTCGTTATGTTATTCATGGAACAGTCGAAATTATTCGACGTCCAACAAATCCCTATGCAATCACAATGGTTGTTATCGGCGGATTGATTTTATTATCGATCTTTTTAGCAACTTATGCGACTTGGTAAGATCGAAGATTAATTCTTTAACAAACAAACAAAAAATCAGTTAAAATCTATCGATTTGATTGTTGTTTTTTAGGTTTGATAATACTGCAATTTTATTGGTTTCAGGTGTTGTTTTAATTTTTGTATTCGTATTGACATTAGTTTTCGGTATTATACGTATTGTTAATACAGCACCGAGTCGAGTTCTAACAACAACTCAAGCACCTGTTGTTCTTGTAAATCGAGATGAATCAGTCGATATTATTCCGACAACAGGAGCAAATGCTGCTCAATCTCAATCGGATAAATATGCATTGGCTGAAGATGTAACAAAGTTAATCATCGAATTAGTTTTTACACTTTTTGCTATCCTAGCAACATTTGCTTTGTTTCGTTATGTCAAAGCGAAATACGCAGCTGTACCGACACGTGAATAAACAAAGAAGAAAAAAACGTCTTTTTTTTCCTATTATTTTCTGGTTTATGGGTTTTATAATTATTTAGNCTTGCTCTTTTTTTCACTCTGTTCGTTTTTTTATTGACAACCAGACGAATAATCTCGTAAATAAAATATTCAATTATTTCATATCGGCATTGGTCACTTGTATTTGTAGATCTTTAGCAGAATTTTGAATAACCAAATCGAATCTCTCGTTCGTATGAATATGTTTGATTTGATTGAGACGTTGAGTTTTATTGGCTAAGAATTTTGCTAGATCTTTATGTTTAAATTGATTGGACACGCAATTTGACCAGAGTGGAATTGTTGGTATATAATCTTTGAGCAATAGATGCAACCATTTCCAATTGCCTTTTATCTTTTTCAATATCGTTCGATCAGAATTCGATAGAGTTTCCCATGACGAGATTAACATTGTTTTTGATTGATTTTTCTCATTAAAAATCTCGCGTAGATCAGTTTCATACGGTGATACGTAACGATTGTTTTCGTTTGTAATCATCTGCAAACGAGATTCAACTATTTTCTTTTTATTCAAATAAAATTTTACATTTTTTGTATAGAAATGATCATTTTGAAAATCGGAAAGATCGATAATATCTTCAGTTAACTCGTCATCGACATCATCATCATCATCATCGATTGATGGTTCATAACTTTCATTCGTATTCGAATGATTATTATAAATTAAATCAACTAAATGCTTGAGATCGGATTCATTTTCGATTTCAGCTACTTTCGCACATAATTGTTCGTACGAACTTAACGAAACATAATTCGTACCCCAATTAAGAAAGATTTCGCAGATTAACGACCAATTTTGTCGAATATCAGGCCATGTTGATGTATAGATGAGCAATAAACTTGACCATAGAGCTAATTGTCGAAGTTCAGTGGAAACATATTTATTTACAAGTGTTCGAAATTCAACGAGAATTAACGATGAACTAACATGAAGAATATATTGGCAATTGTTCTGTTCGTAGGAATAAGTTCGAATGATGTACTAGAAAAATACGATATGTTTGTTTGTTTTTTTTCGAAGGAGGAGGAGGAGGAGAGTGAATGCAAACTTCTTTGAATGTTTCGTGATTGAAAAACTGAAGTAATGAATTGTTCAATGGAGTTTCACGATGATCATCGATGAGAATAATCGACGGTTGAGAAAATGAATAA
>JGI26531J51214_10002385_pt1 | contig 12598 bp, 10 predicted proteins | sample ThiBiot_500_biof_2_FD_51214 | JGI IMG/M metagenome (IMG submission 51214)
GAGATTTTAAATCGATTTTTAGATGATTTTACGGAGGATGTTTATTTTATGCATGAAGAACTTTTACAAGAACTCGAAGCGCAATACGAAGTCAACAAATCGATGTACGAACAGATCGAAAATTGGAACGAACTGTTTCTCGAATTTCAAGAATTCGAAGTAAAACCAACGAAAAATCGATTTGATCTCGAATTTTGTTTTGTGTTTTATAGAAAAACGCGAGTGATCCTCAACGATTTCACCGTCGAGGTTACAGCGCTCTCGCCGAAGAAAAAACTCGAAAGAAACTCGAAGCCACTCTTCGTGAATATGAAATTCGTTTGAATCATTTAGCTGAAGATTTTGCTATAAAAAACAACGGACAACCGTTTGTCATGGGGTCAATAGGCAAACAAATACCTGAATATATTCAACAACGAAGAGAAGATTATGTTAAAACCAAAGAAAAAGAAAGAGAAGCTTTGAAAGTAAGCGAATCGAAAGAAAATAAATGTCTATCGGTTTGTTGATATGTTAGACTCCATCGGGCAAGAAAAAGGCTCGAACGGAAACGGTTGTTCGGGTTCGACCGGCGCCGTTGCAATCAGTTCCTGGAAGTGATGAAAATAATAATTACAGCGAAGATAATCAATGTGCAACTACACTTTGTGTACCTGTGTCGAAAAAGAAGAAATGTCTTTTCTAATTTTCTGTATTATTTATTTCTACGATTTAACGAACCAAAAATAAAACGCCAATTCTTTTCTTTTCTTTTTTTTTGTCTTATATTCTGATCAAAATGTAAATTTTAGGCAGCTGCTCATGCGACGCCGAAAGGCACAGTCGTTGGTCGAACGCCTTTGAAAAGCAAAGTCTGGCCAAGTAACATCTCAAGTGTTTCGATTAAACGCGTAAGACAAATGAAAACAACAAGACGAAATCGTTTCTTCGTTATTTCTTTAGTCAGAAACAAGCGCAAGTCTACGAACACCATCGGCAGTGGCACGTCGAGCCAATCCTCAATTACCAACTGGTAAAACTCCTTTTCTCAATTCAACAATGAAAACACGAATTCAAAATCAAACCATCAAACGAGCGAATAACGACACAATGTCGTCGACGATTGTTACTCCAGCTAAACAACGTCGAGCTGAAAATATTTCTGCGGCGAATACATCGACGGTTTTCAAAACTTCAATGATCGTATGACAGAAAAAACGCATTTTCGTGAGATTTTTTATTCTATTTGCATTTTTAGANAACGCCTGGCAAACGTGTTTTACCCAAACGAGCAATTCCAACTCCAGTTCGTACTCAAACGAAAAAATAATCGATCTTTATTTTTGTTTTTTTTCTCTGATTTATTGTAAATAACAATTCTCGTTGTATAGATAGATTATTGATATATGTGTATACGTTATGTACAAAATAAAGAAAAATAAATACATTTGACAAAGAATATCTGACTAAACAAGAATCGATTTTGATAATGGTTTTTTCTCTTTGTATTCATCAATTGTCGGCATATCGACATAATTTGGATTGCTAAATGCTGGTGGAGGTTTTTCTGTTTGTTGAGTAACAATTGTTGGTTTATGTTGTCGACGTAGTTTAACACGTTCGACACGATCATTTTCACGTTGAAGAAATCGATCGATTTCATCGACGGATTCATTCGTTGAAAGAACACTGACATTAGGCATTTTCGTACAAACGACTTGAGCTCGTTCAGCTTTTATTGAATCGCGCATTGATTTTCCTACCAATGAAAGTCGAGTTGTCTTAGCTGGAATTATAATCGGATCGTCTCTTAAAGTCACNCAACGTTTTCGTGGTTTTGCATAGAGTGGATCGAAATTTTCTTCTTCAATTCGTTGATTAACATAATTATGTTGATTCGATCTCGGTGGACTAGTTAAACAATTGGCTAAAAGTAGAAGTGGAATTGGATTCGAGTGAATTGTCGTTGAACATTGAGGCTCAATGTTAATGACTAATGGTTGGCTAAATGAATGATTCGGCTGATCGATTAAATCATAAATTGGATTCGAATAGGATCGTGGATTATTTGGCCACATCGAAGTCGAATCATTAATCTACAAATAAGTTCACATAAAGAAAACAGAAAAACGAAAGAGAAAGAGAAATGTTCAAGATATCTGATAATGTTATTACTAAATTTCATTTGNTAAAAAAAGAACTATTTCCTATTTGACAAATTCTGATGANTTAATTCTTCCAGAATGTTAGATCGTTATGAGCTTCAGCTAGACGAGCTCGATCCAAGATTTCACAGACATGATCATGTTCATATTCATAAATTTCCAAGATTTTTCTCACGCAATCNATCGAATACAAACGAATTTGATTCGGATGATTTGTTAAATCTAACGATTGAATTAATTCNGAATAAAGTTTCGNATTTGTCACTTGATTGATGACAATTGGTTTGAAACCTAGTTGATTTGCCTAAGAGAACAAAAAAAAACAAAGCTTTCTGATTACCAAACAGATGAAATCAATCGAACTAGTTTTTCGATTTGTTCTTCATTCGATTGTTTGACAAGATCGGCGATTGACAACCATGGCAACATGATATAACTCTTATATCTTGCAAAAACGATTTGTTCATGTGAATTGATTCGAATAATTTTCGTCGAGAAAATATTTTCCGTTGGAACAAACGATCGATTCGAAACAACCGATTGATGATTGTTAATTTCTTTGTCATTATTCGATCTTTCAAACCCAAAATCAATTTACAAACAAAAATCAAAAGTCCAAGCAAAACTTACTCCCCACCTTTCCAATAGAGTGCAATCATCGGATGTAGAATATCTCCATTTTTATCTGTCATATAAATCAAATTCTTCTCATTTGAAATATCATCGAATGGTTTAGCCATTTGACAATGAATTAGAAAATCATTGACACAAACATACGCTTCTTGATGTGCAGCAAACAGATTCACGTAAAACATTTGATCACGTCCTTGTGACAAAATTTCGACGTCACATTGGCAATCTTCGATCACATTTTGAAATGTTTTTAGTACCACATCATCCGTTTGCGAGTCGGACATTTGTTTGGATTGAATCGATGCTAAACGACATGTCAAAACATACACCGGTTGGCACGAATATTTCGTTAGAATAAAACGTAATCGTGTACGTGCGACATTCTCTTCCCAAGAATTCAAATCAACCAAGAAAACACTGACAGTATCACGATGAAAATCATATTCTAAAATCTGAGAACGGTTCCACGTTTGATTATTCTCATCGTANGTCACGCATAAAAGATTCGGACGAAGGTATTCGCGAGATATGTGTAGATCGCTGATTGAATTATAATATTCACTGAAAAACAAATCATTCGAATAGATACGGGAGATAAATTAGTTTGTTTTACTTCATTGATTTGAGAAACTGTTCCGTTTGTTGTAAATCTTTTGTTAATTGAACGGTAAATGCGTATGGCGATGTGATGGAAATAATCGAACATGAATGAATTTGATTGAATTCCATCGTCGATCGAGCGTATTTATATTGATTTGAAACGAGATCAACCGTTAGAGTTTCTTTTTCAACATGTTTGAAACTTAAATTTTGCAATTGTTGTTCACAAAAATCAATTTCATCTGTTGTTTGCTTCGTTTTCGCGAACATACAACGATTATATGATTCAGCTTGTTGAATAAAACGTCGTAGGACATCACTTCCATTACTATTCGTTCGAGACATATTGCCAAATTCTGTTCTATATACACACACACAACATACTTCTGGAAAAGAAAAACACAAACATTCATCCATTTATTTATTTGTTTGTTTATTTCGTGCGAATAGAAACAAGTGTAGTTGTTTTTTTTATTAGTAGATCGAAAATATGTATGGAAAAGAAGACGACGAGAGAAAAAGATTTCAAAAAGTTTGTTTCCAAAAGGTTTTTCTGTTTCTGCTTTTTTTTATCGTAACAAAATAGAAAATAGAAAAAAAACACATTTGAACAGAGGAAAAAAAGAATTCAACAAGATCAAAGATTTGCTATTGATTTCTCTTTGATTACTTAAAAATATTCGTTTGTTGTTGTTTGATTATTGTTCTTGTTTTCATTGACCAATACATGTTCAGGAGGTTTCGTTTCTTCTTCAGAAGGTGTGGCAAGAATAGGTGGCCAATCAGGTGTTTGCCGAAGAATATGTTCGATTTGGGAATGATGAGTTCCTGCACGAGATTTTTGATTTCGAGTTGTTGAAGATAGTGGCGCATGTTTGAAACTGATTCGATCATTTTCGATAATGTATTCCTTTCAAAATTACCCAAACATTGTTGATCAGAATTCAAACGAAATAAAAACACAACGAGTTAAACTTACTTCGAACATAAACATAAGAACGAAATTGAGCAGAGCAAGACCAAAAATAATTAATTTAAATTTCACATCAGGCATTATTCGAAGCTAAATCGAAAAATAAAAATATTAGACTTTGTTTCAAACACTGACATCTGTCTTTTGTATTTCTGAGAGCAAAACGAGACATTGTACTCACCTCAAAAAAATTATAAATTGATTTCACAGGTATAAATAATAAGACCATGCTGAAAGCGAACGTGCCAATAATTGCCAAAAGAAAAAGCCCTGGAAGTCAGAAATTAAAAAAAAACGAGAGAATATTTTTTTTGTTTTAGCAAAAATTCCGTTTCCTTGACATACAATTAGAAAAGATAGATCTTCGATAGGGCGCACCACGCGAAAACACAATCGACTCCCAGATATACTGAAACATGGATTGAAGAAACACTGCTGTATTAATATGTGACACGTAAATTTTATCTTCATTGAACTCATACGGTTCATACCTAGATAAATAATTAATAGATGACAAATGTAGTTTAGAAAGAAAAGGAAGTTTCATGTGTTACCATGGCTGTTTTTTGACATATTCGAAAGTGAATGCTTGAAAAGCAGCACAAATACCGAGATGACCAAAGAGAGAAACTAGTGGACGCCTTCGATTAAAAGTAGAATAATGAAGAAAAAAAACAAGTTTAGATCGAGTAGATCTTACCAGGAAATCAATTTTGTTCGAGGTGGTTTTGGATCCAGATGAGGATAAGCTACTGTTCGACTGACTGAAATTAAATAGCAAAAAGATATTGTTCCTTTTTAATTAACAACATAGAAATTAAATAAATTCTTACAAAGTAACACCAAAAGTGTTATGAGACCCAAATCAATGAATAAAAATTCATAATCTGTTAAATTATTTCCAATCTTAAAATCAAATCGAAATTTTTATTCGTTTTTCTATAAAAGAAAATTACTGTATAGAGCATGATAACTGTTAAGAACTGTGTTAAACTATAGGCAACCATATATTTAACAACACCAAACGATGTAACCAAGGCTAGACAAAGAAATTTCAATAATTAAAAAAAAAAAAAGATTGTCAAGAAAGTTATGTACCTGCACGGCCTTCCCTAAAAAATAAATTCAAAAAGAAAATCATGTTTTTTTCTTTATTTGAAACTATAAAAATGATTAGAAATTTTACCTAATGATTGTTGGTACGCATTCAATTGTTGGCGTTCTCGATGTAAATGGACTGGCAACCGATGCGTCTGCTGTTGAAAGAGATATGCCGGCATGAGCTGCTTTCAATGCACCAACATCATTAGCTCCATCGCCGCACATGGACACAAAATACCTAGATTTACAATAAAATGTATGTACGTTCTTCGTTTTCTTATATAGAGATTTTTATTGACTATTAATTCATTCTATATGAAAAGAAAGGAATCGTTCTATCGATGATTAATAGTGGAATAAATGCACTTTTATAGATACAATCGGAAGTTTATTTTTCTCTATTGAAATAACATATAATAACAAAATAATAATACCTGAAGAGCGAAGGAAAGAAAACTCGTAATCTAAGATTATCAATAGAACATTGAATAGATTNTACTATAGGAACAGAGNCTATGATTATTTCGATANAACTAATATTTTAACAAGAATTCTATTCTTAGATATGAAAGCACTTATAAATAACTTCGAAGAATATCTCTTAGGATAAACACAATTTATTATGAACATGTAACTTATATTTGTTTCGTAATTTGTAAATCTTTGTCAAACATCGAGGACAAAATAATAATAATAACGATTAAAGAAAATTTATCTCGATTAATAATTAACAAAAAAAAATTAGATATTCGAAAAAAGAAAAATATCTTTTTTTGCCTTTTTTCTTCTCTGCATCCGATTTAGAATTATTAGAAAATGTAAAATAAGTTTTATTTTATCTTCTCTATGTAACTGAGTCGGAATAATTATTATAGAATATTTAACATGATTGTTGTCATTATATTCGAAGCCTAAAGGTATCATTCATCCATGATTTTCTTTTTCCTTCTTCAATCCAGACATGCTTAGTCTATCATAAGCCGGAACTTTCGTCCTACTAGACTTTTAATCATTCGTGAAAATAAAAGTAATAATATGCTCTTTTCTTTCTTTTCTTCTTCTTCTTCTTTCGTATTTAATCTTCTTCTCTGTTGTTTATCTTTTTTTTTTCATTTGACTTCGCCATAGGAAAGGAGACGTTCAAGTATTTTAACGAATACTAATCGGTAAATAGCGTAAGATATGCATGTAACACATGAATCTTTTTCATTAGGATTAACTTATGCAATATTTAAAAGTTTCGGCTACAATGTTTCTTTTGATTAGAAACAAAAGCGAAAATAAAGTGAGAAAATGAGACGACAAATTAAGATGAACATAGATATATATATATCTATGTCCTTCATTGACAGAAGTCTATTCTTCGACGAAGTATTTGCCAAGATCTTTTCGAAAAACAAACAGAAACTGAGGGAGAGGGAGAGAAAGAAAGACAAAAAAGGAAATATTTCTGTCAAATCATTAAATCAGTTAAACGTAGTTCTTTATCATGTTCAATGATATTTCAATTTCAAACCTGACAGTCCCTTCGCTCTGTTGATTTTCTTTTGTCTATAATAAAATATACTTATTGTTAAGTATCCATTTTTATATTTTACTTCATAGTAAATCAGACAAAAATAGCACGTCAACGATGACTTTGATCGAACTCGACTAGTGATTTTACTTTTAGATTGAACTGTTATTGTTTTTAAAAACAAAATGATGACTCGGTTAAACTCAACATCATCAATAACAACAATGACAACGAATGCACATCATTTTGTTGTGGTAAGTGTTTGTGTGTAGGTTTCTCTATTTTTTTTAAAATAATTTTTACGGCAAATAGAAAAAGAAAGTCGTCGTTGAACTTCAACGAACGATAGTTTTTTTTTTTGAGAAATAAAATATTTCTTTTAATAATAAATATATGCTGTTGAAAACTTAATCGAATAATTTTGATTGATGAAAGAAAGAAAGAAAGAAAGAAAGATAAATTTGTTAATTTTATTGAGATTTTTTTGTTCTCCTTTCGTTGATATTCATGGGTGATAGAGCTATTTTGAAGGTCTCAAGAGAGATTGTTTTGTTCTATAAGGAATTTAAGTTAATAATCTCGTTTGATTAAATGAAGAAAAAAAAGTTTTCTTTCGTCTTTTATCTTTTTATCGGTTCAGAAAAAACATATTTCTATTTGATTAACAGCTGCCGAATAGAGAGAAAGACCTTCGATTTAGTCAACGTCTATCTGATAGAACAAAAGCACAATCTAAGAAATAAAAGTGTTTTTATTTGATGTTGTATTAAAACTAATAGAATGAAAAATATCGAAAATATAGTGTAGGGAGAAGAAAAAAAAAGAAGAAGAATTTTCTCGATTATGGGACGAGCGAACGGGCGTCGTAAGTGAAATGCGATGAAGGAGAAAAAAAAGAGCGGCAACAAACGAGAAGTTCCTCGTCTCTACTATTATCAGTCGTCAAAATAAAGAAAAAAGAAAGAAAAACTACTCGTAGTAGACACTGAAGAACAAGAAGGAGGAGGAGAAGAAGAGATAATGTAGTCGTTGTCTTCAATCAATGTTCGACCGGCCATATACCATTGAGTTTTCTTTTGTATTGTGTAAGTTCGTTCACAAAAAAACCGACTGAAAAGAAATCTTCGCGTTCTTCTATTCTTCAAACGAAAGAGAATCCAAGACAAAAAGAAAACACTATTTCAATTGAGTTTTCTCTCGCTTCTATCTGTCGAAGTATCTACACTTGTTAGATTTGATTTAGTCGTGTTTTCTCTGTTTCTCGTATTTATCATCTGTTGTTCTATTCTATATATAGGGAATAACAACAACTTTATCAACATCTATCTGGATAATTGATGAACAAAATTCCACACTATTAAATATTGATGTTCAACAGCCAGTTGTTCGAATAATGTGGTATCGTTTCCTGTTAATTATTAGTAAATATAGATTTTGATTTATTAGTCTGTTTTCTTTTTGTTCTGTTGTCTATACTACATATGTCTCGTTCTCGTTCTCGTTCAATCGTAAAGTTTGCTTTTGACAAGTACTAGATTGAAAAGAAACAAAGAAAAAACAAACTAATACTATTTCTCAATGATGATGTTTATGTATTCGCTTAATCGGGTTAACAGACGACAGATTGACGTGATTNTATGTCGAGTACTCTTCACAACTATACGGAAACATAGACAACAAAAAAAAAACGACACACTTTGCAATATGTTCGACATTCTCATAGATAATTATCGATTTATTCAATCGATCAATGTTTATTATTAAACTTTGCTTTATTTTAGTCATTTTTATTACGGCTGCTGGCAATATCTTAGTTTGTTTAGCCATAGCACGTGAACGAAAATTACAGAATACAACAAATTATTTTCTTATGTCCTTAGCTGTAGCTGATTGTCTCGTCGCTATTCTTGTTATGCCAATGGGCATGATTGCTGAAGTTTTAGGTAGAATTTCAAAGAACTTTTCTCTAGACAAAACAGACATCTAATTTTAATCGTCGTTTTCTAGGTCATTTCCCTTTACCGCATTATGCATGTATTATATTCGCTACGTTGGATGTGTTATGTTGCACATCATCCATCTGGCACATGAGCACAATGTCAATGGATCGTTATTTTACAATTCGTTTTCCATTTCGTTACGGAAGAAATAAAACTCGTCGAATTATGTTACTTAAAATCGTTGCTGTTTGGGCAATAAGTGCAGCTATTTCATCGCCTGTTTTTGTCTTAGGTGTTATTAATAAAGAAAATGTTCTCTCGAACGGCGTATGCGCACCTAATAATGCGTCATTTAAAATTTATGGGTCGATATTTGCCTTTTATATTCCATTTATAATTATGATCACAACATATGCATTAACAATGCGATCATTACGAAATGTTCTAGTTAATAAACGAAAATATAATCGAGAAAAACGTCGCAAACAAACATTTCGACCGTTAGCACAAATTATAAATCAATACGCTGAAATCGCACAAAATATTCGACGAACCTCAACAAATAATAACAATAATCAAACAACAACATCAAGTAGTACGAATAACAACAACAATAATAATAACTCATCGAGTCCAAATCATAATAATACGATACTAGCTAAATCACCATTTAGTATAAATTTACAAACAGCAGCACTAAATGAATCGTCAACAGGACCTGTTGATATTCGACAAACAAATTCAACTGATATCAATCTTTTACAAGAACCGAATCATACACAATATGGTTCAGTGAATATAACAAACCCAACGAATTTAAATTCTGAACATAATAATCAACATCTAACAATCAGTTATATGAAATCAAGTGGTAGTAAAAAGAAACGTCAACAACAACAACAGCAGCAACAACAACAGCAACAGGCACTAGCACTTAATCCAGCTATAAATCGACTTAAAACTGATTGTGATATGAGTACAGTTTATGAAATAACCGAATGTTCGAAATCGACATCAAGTTCGCATGATGTCTTCACACTTGTTACATCGACTACAGGAAGAAAATCAATTATTTCGACTGATTTACCCTCACAAATTCAACACCCACAAATCTCTGGAGTGAAAACAATTGACAATAAAGAACAACAAAAGACTCGTGCTGTGCCAAGTCCTTTAACTATCAAAGCGATTTCTCCACTTAAAGAAGAAGATATCATTCCAATATCAAACACAGAAAGTCCAAGTAAGTTCTCCTAATCAAACAATNACTATATAGGACAGAGAAACTTGNCGAANAATGATTAATCGAAGAGAAAAACTAAACGATTCGATGAATTCATATAAATCATTTATTCATGCTTATTAATGAACAAATATTATAAATGATTGATTCATTCGAGAATCTCGCGAGATAAAAAAATGAAGAGAAAAGCGATTTATTTCAGTAATTAATCGGAAAAAAGATGTCCTTCAAAGCAAACTATTTGTTTGTTAAATCATTTTTCGATCTATTTTGAATATTTCTAGCGAACAACAAAGAAACANCCTATATGCAAATCATATCTTCCGATGCAACGAAATCATTTCATATGAACACAATAAACTTAGACATTTCTTGGCAAGATTATCTTNATATCATTGAATATATCATTCAATATTATTTATTCATTTATCCGTATCAATTATGTCGATTGGCTATTCAATCGCCAGCGAATACCAATGAAAATCCTCTCAAACCTCGCGTATTTCATCAGTCAACGTCGACAACATTTGTTAACTCGAATTCAAAGAAGAATTCTCGAACGATATCAACTCAAACGAATTTTCTTCCCCCAATCGATCTGTCAAATATATCTCCAGCAACGAATGATAATCGGCAGCGTATTGTCAATGAAACCTATCTGTTGAGTTCACCTAAACGACGTCGATCGCCGTTTAATCGTTCGTTATTAGCATCATCGAATTTATTCGCCAATTTCTTTCGTCCCTCGTCCTCCAACAATCTCCGTTCACGTCAATGGTCAACAAAATCTTCGTCATCGTTAGGTTCGTCGCCTCATCTTGTTCAACCAACAACTTATCCCTATCGTCAACATTCATCAAGCATCTACCGTCGAAATGAATCCGAAACCGATCATATTCTGTCCGATGATCATCGTCCACGTGCATCATCATCGTCGTCTGCATTCCGGCGTTCCGCTTGCCAACAGGAAAACTATTGGAATCGACCGTTACGACGTCGACAACAGTATCAATCACGCTCAGCCTACTTTCTTACTCGTCCACATTCGTACAGTTTTCGTCGAGGTCAACCACTAACTTCAACAACCAACACGAACTCATCCGATTCATCGTCTGTTTTCCATCGGTTTAATTCTCGATTTCTTTCGACAATCTCTCATCAATACTATCAACAACAACAACAACAACAATATCAAGTTCATTCGCAGCGTTTACGCGACGAACATATCGTCGCAGCCAACGAACGCAAAGCTCTCCGAGTTTTACTCATTATTTTCTGTGTTTTCGTTACGCTTTGGACGCCGTTTTTCATTTGTACATTCATATCTGCGATATGCGAGCAATGTCGCGAACGAATCTCTTCGACTCTTTGGTTTTCAATAACCTGGCTCGGCTATAGTTCATCGATGGCCAATCCGTTTATTTACACGATCTTCAGCGATGTCTTTCGTCGTGCATTTATCAACATTCTCTCCTGTCGATCGAACGATTCGAATTTATCTCGACAAATTTCAACGAAATTCTCCTATCAAAAAGGTAGTCCGATTATTCATCAACAATATTCGTATCGACGAAGTCGGAATCATGATCAATCGGGCACGTCAACGCCGTTACCGTATCAGCAACATCCTCAAGCACATTTACATGACAATGACGTGACAATTTACATCAATCGATGTGCATCGGACTCATTTCGATGAACAAAACTGATCGGCTTACCCGAGTTCTTGAAGTGTTTCGATGAGTTGTTGTTTTTGTTCGGGTAACATTCGTGCAAAGACTGTGCCACGTACACATAACTGAATTAGGAAAAAAACACACACACACACACGAAAAATAAATCGATATGAATCAATGAAAGTGCTGCTTACTCGACGTAACAGTTCAGGATGTTCGGTACGAACGATTTCGAAGGATTTGCCGGATATAGCGAAATGATACGGACTTCGACGATCGAGTTCGATTAAACGATGAGACTAAAATTTTGAGGGTTTTTCTNTTTTGTTTATTAAGACGAATGTTGACATACGTTGAGATCGTATCGAACTTCTTTGACGCGTCGATTGAAAACTTCAGCATAAGTAAATGTTGGTGAACTAGTTGAATCAGCAGCTTCGATAACGATGATTTTAGCATCATCAGGAATCATATCACAATCACGTGCAACACTTAATGCAGTTAACATATTATCACCTAACAGAATTTCGAGTTCGAATGTTAATATTGAATCTCAATCAAAATCTTACCAGTACACATAATTGTTCGAATATTTGCATTCGAAAGAATTTTCAAAACACCTAAAAACAGACGAGTTTCTCTCAAATAGCACGATACGAGTATTCACTACCTTCAGTTTGTGGTTTAAGACGATTTTCCATGACGACTAATCCCAAAAATGTTAGATCATGCTCGATTTTTTCTCTATTAAAACACGACGTAGAACATTTTT
>JGI26531J51214_10002388_pt1 | contig 12587 bp, 6 predicted proteins | sample ThiBiot_500_biof_2_FD_51214 | JGI IMG/M metagenome (IMG submission 51214)
TCAGCATCATGTGATTGATTAACAGCAGTTCGAATAAAGAAATTAAGATTTTGACGTGCTAGTCCATGTGTTTCAGCATAAACATAAATAATAAGTGTACGTGTTTGTGAAGAATCATGCGAATAATTATCCGTAATCCATGTTATGCCTGCAGTCAAATAATACATAACGAAAGTAACACATATTAAAGTGTTCAGTAAAAAACAATTAAAATATTTAGTTGTGAAGTATGTCATAGCGCATAGTATCGAGATATACTGAAAAGTGAATCAATCTTGATTCATAACGATCTCATAAAACTGCCAGCAAGCGAGTCGATAAAGAAGTACTATTCGTGATGGCATTTACCAGCGTTAGAAAGAAAATTTATATAAGTACAATTGTGACAATTTGCCTTCATTAATGGATCATAAAATACATAATGTCCTTTAGTAAGTAAAAGAATAAAAAATACATTTATTTAAGAAAACGAAATGCACTTTTCGTTGTTTTATATTTCTGCTCTTGATATTGATACACTCTCGAGGTGTTCATGATCGTTCGTATTTATTAGTACAATCAAATTCTTATAGACACGTGTGCACCCACTCACAGATCACATAAACAAACGAGAAAATGAACAGAAAATTGATTTTCGAATTAAATGTGTATATGTAATTTGTTTTTCATTGAATTCTATGGAAGAAAACTACTAACATAAAAACAAAGCTTAACACCTATATATATATAGTATGTATATCACAATGAGTTTTAATAAATGTAAATGAACTAAGATCACAAAGAATTATTTTTCTGTCGGATTATCATCAGTATTTGCCCATGTTAAACGATCTTCATAGAATCGAATAACTTGTTGAGGACTTTTGACATTAGCTAAAACAAAATTTCATTAGATAATACCGAATTTCCCAAAAGAAAAATCGAAATTGATTCGTACCAATTCGTGCTGGTATTAATTCTGGTTTATCTGTTGATTGCCATTTGATTCTACAAAATATTTTATTTNAAAAAAAAAAAGTCGAGAAAATCTAACGAATATTCTTCTTACAAAAACATTAATTCTCCATAAACATCCGTAGCTCCAAGAATTCTTTCGATTTCCAATCCTCGTTCATAACCGTAATCATTGGCTCGTTTGATTTTCTTTGCTGACTCGGCTACTGAGCTAACAACAGGTGCTGTCGTCGTTGTTGTTTCTTCTTGTTCAATATTTGTTTGCAAAGGTCGTTTATTTGTTTCGATGCTTTCATTTCGTTCCGATGCTTGTTTAGCTCGTTTATGATAATCAGCAATCAATTCTGGACAATCCAAATTCATTTCTGGTTCCTGTTGTTTTTTTAGTGAAAATAAACAAACGTGTCCTTGTGATTCTCTTTTTTGTTCTATTTGATTTCCTACCCAAGTATTTTCTGTTTCATTGAAGCCTTTCCACTTCAAAAAATAAAAAACTTCACCATTGACAAGTTTTCGATCGAGAATTTTCTCGACAATAAATTCAGTTTCCTCTAAATCTTCTTCATCGGAATTTCCTTGGTGTTTGCCCATTGTGTGCGTGTGTGTTTGTGCTTTTTTAAAGTTGGTGAATTAAACTACTACCGTCTGTCTGTCTGTTGAGTTTTGAGACTTTCTATTGACGAATTTGAATTTTTTGTTGTAGAAGAAAAAGTTGTTTTTTTTCTCGAAGAAAGGAAAAAAATTTTGAAATTAAAAATGTAAAAATTTTATTATTTAATTTCGAGAAAGAAATACATTTGTCGAGCGATACTAGCGCCGAGCGATTAATCATTGGCTCGAAATATTTACAGCGGATCTTTGTGTGGAATTCAAATTCCCCAGATTTTATTTGAATTTAACAAAAAAAACATGGATGAAGAAGAATTTTTCGATGATAATGTTGCTACTACCGAAGATTTTGTTGAGGATATTGGACCCTCAGGTGGTCTTTCATTTGAAAAACGTCTCGAACGTTTAAGTCAATCGGATCGTATCGATCAATTGTACGGTTGTTTGCGTTATACAGCCTTCGAAGAACGCGTCGGCTGGTTGTACAATCTTCAACCATGCGAATTATTCGATGAAGATCGTCGACGATTCGTTTCGGCGCTTGATCTTTATTTTATCGGTGAAATCGGTGATCGTTTTAAAATCTCGATTGTCTATGCGCCCTATTTCTATGTTGGAGCTAAACTTGGCCGNGAAAATGATGTCTACGCCTATCTATCAAAACGTTATCATAATCGATGTTTATCATGTGAATTAATTGCCAAAGAAGATCTCGATTTGCCCAATCATTTAGCTGGCATAAAACGTACATTGATTCGTTTACGTTTTCATGATATTGATGATTTGATGAAAGCTCGGAAAGAATTACAACCTATTGTCAAACGAAATATTGAACGTGAAAAAGAACAGCAATCACGGCCGGAATTAGCCGTTCTTACTCGAGCCAATTCGACCAATATTCGTAGTAGTGATTTAATTGTCGATGGCCTATCGAATGCGAATGTGGCCGAAAAACAAATCGATGGGATTATCGAATTACGAGAATTCGATGTGCCTTATCATATTCGTGTTTGTATTGATCTTAAAATCAATGTTGGCCTTTGGTATACTGTCAGAGGACAATCAAGTTCAGGACCAGAAAATCAACTAAGTTTAAAACCTGATCTTATCGAACAACCTGAGCCCGTTATTCTCGCGTTTGATATCGAATGTACGAAAATGCCATTGAAATTTCCATCGGCAGCTACCGATCAAATTATGATGATTTCGTATATGATCGATACTCAAGGTTATTTAATAATTAATCGAGAAATAATCTCTCAAGATATCGAAGATTTTGAATATACGCCAAAGAAAGAATATCCCGGACATTTTCATGTGTTCAATGAAGCCAATGAATTTGATTTACTAAAACGTTTTTTCAATCATATTACTGATGTTAAACCACATATTCTTGTGACATACAATGGTGATTCATTCGACATTCCATTTGTTGAACAACGTGCACAATTCTATGGTCTTAGCATGTTCAATGAAATAGGCTTTCGAAAAGATTCACAAGATTGTTATCTATCTCGTCCATGTGTACATATGGATTGTATTAAATGGGTTAAACGTGACAGTTATTTGCCTGTTGGTAGTCACGGTTTGAAAGCTGTAACGAAAGCTAAACTACGTTATAATCCCATTGAAATCGATCCTGAAGATATGTGTCGTTTAGCTGTTGAACAACCGCAAACATTATCGAATTATTCGGTGTCGGATGCCGTCGCTACATATTATCTTTACATGAAATATGTTCATACATTTATTTTTGCACTCGGTACAATTATTCCTATGCGTCCCGATGAAGTTCTTCGAAAAGGTTCGGGAACACTTTGTGAAACATTACTCATGGTTCAAGCTTATTCTGCTAATGTCATCTATCCAAATAAACATGAAGATGAACAATATAAATATACCAATGACGGACATTTACTTGTTACAGAAACTTATGTTGGTGCAAGTGTCGAAGCACTTGAATCGGGCGTGTTTCGTAGTGACATACCATGTCGATTTAAGATCGTACCCGAAACAATTCAATATCTCATCGATAATATCGATCGAACATTACAACAATCGATTGAAGTTGAAGAGAAATTATCGATGGATTTAATTGAAAATCTCGATGAAATCAAAGAAGATATCATTCAACGTTTACAACATTTGAAAAACGTTCCCAATCGTCTCGAAAATCCGAATATTTATCATTTAGATGTCGGTGCTATGTATCCAAATATCATTCTAACAAATCGTTTACAACCATCGGCTATTGTCGATTCGACAATTTGTGCGCAATGTGATTTAAATCGACCGAATGCACGTTGTCAACGTAAAATGGATTGGATTTGGCGTGGTACTTATGTTCCAGCGACNCGAAATGAATTGCAACGTATTCAATTGCAATTAGAAAACGAACGTTTTCAATTCAANGGTCAATCGATCGAGAAAAAACATTTTGCTGATCAAACAAAGAAAGATTTCAATCAAAATTCGAATACATTNTCATTTCATGAACTTTCACAAGAAACACAGATTTCAATTGAACGTAAACGTTTAGCTGATTATTGTCGAAAAGCGTATAAGAAAGTGAATCATACACGTGAAGAAATACGTGAAACAACAGTTTGTCAATGTGAAAATTCATTTTATGTCGATACAGTTCGAGCATTTCGTGATCGACGTTATGAATACAAAGGTTTACATAAAAAATGGAAGAAGAATTTAACGACAGCAACCAAAAAAGATGATCTCAGTGAAATCAAACGTTGTAATAATTTAATTGTTATCTATGATTCATTACAATTAGCACATAAATGTATTCTCAATTCTTTCTACGGCTATGTGATGCGACGTGGTGCACGTTGGCATCGAATGGAAATGGGCGGCATTGTTTGTACAACGGGCTCGACAATTATTAAACGAACACGAGAATTAATCGAACAAATCGGTCGACCTTTAGAATTAGATACCGATGGTATTTGGTGTGTTCTACCGGCTACATTTCCTGAAAATTATGAATTAATTACACGTGATCCATCGAGACCTAAGGTTGTCATTTCATATCCATGTAGTTTATTGAATTTAATTATTAAAGATCATTATACCAATGATCAATATCATGAATTAGTCGACAAAGATAAACATGCGTATGATATTCGTTCAGAAAATTCGATTTTCTTCGAAATCGATGGACCTTATTTAGCTATGATTTTACCGGCATCGAAAGAAGAAGGCAAACGAATTAAAAAACGTTANTGTGTTTTTAATATGGACGGAACAATTGCTGAATTGAAAGGTTTCGAAGTGAAACGTAATGGTGAATTACAATTAATTAAAATCTTTCAGGCAAGTGTCTTCGATGCCTTTCTCAAAGGCGCAACATTAGAAGAATGTTACAATCATGTTGCAACAATAGCCGATTATTGGTTAGATATGTTATATTCTCATGCAAAAGATATATCCGATAAGGAATTATTCGAATTAATATCCGAACGACGAACAATGTCGAGAATGTTGTCGGATTATGGCGAACAGAAATCAACATCGATTTCGACAGCAAAACGATTAGCTGAATTTCTCGGCGAAGATGTTATTAAAGACAAAGGTCTTTGCTGTCGATTTGTTATTGCTAACGTACCACGTGATGCACCGGTTACCGAACGTGCCATACCATTGGCAATCTTTCAATCGGAACAATCGATTCGAAATCATTATCTTCGAAAATGGTTACGTCTATCATCGGTCGATAATCTCGATATTCGAGATATTCTCGATTGGAATTATTATATTGAACGATTCAATAGTTGTATTCAAAAGATTATAACGATTCCAGCTGCGCTACAAAATATTCGAAATCCTGTACCACGTGTTTCACATCCCGATTGGTTACATAAGCGTTTAGTTGAGAAGAATAGTTTATACAAACAAAAACGTATTACCGATGTGTTCAATTCCGTTGATAAACAAACAAATCATGAACAACAATTGAGTGTTATGAATGATATTGAAGATATTGCCAATGGACAAACAAAATCATCGATAGTTTTAGGTAAAAAAACAACGGCCAAAGTTGTCAAACGTAAACGTGATGAAATGAATGACAAAACATTGACAAGACAATGGCGAGTTGTTCTTGGACCACCGCCAACATTCGGTCANACAACAGGTGAACATGTCAAATGGCTTACTTATCAAAAACGTAAATGGGACATTCAACGAGAACAATCATCATCGAATACGAACGATAATTCACAAACAATAACTAAACCAAAAGCGCCCAATGACGGCAAAATTGATACATATATTCGTCGTGCAGCTGAACATCTTCATGCACGTCCATGGCAAATTATTTCCTATGAATTAACTGATCAGCCAGGTGTATTCAAAGCTTGGTGTCTCGTTGATACGGAATTAGCACAAATTAAAATCAAAGTTCCACGAATATTCTACGTCAATTATCGAATACCATTCGATGAACAAACACGACAAACACAATATTCAGCTGATTACGAACGTACCGTTCATAATTGTGCACAGAAAGTCAATCGATTATTACCACGTTGTTCACAAGCTTATTTTCTCTATGAATATCGTTTAGATGAAACACATTTTCAAGATTATTATACAGATATTATGACTGATCTAAGCAATCCAAATATCGAAGGTGTTTATGAAATGAATGTTCCGTTAGATTTTCGTTTATTAACAAATCTCGGTTGTATTTGTTCATTACGTAAAGAACACTATCGAGTCAATCCTCTTTCGAATCTCTATCAATTCGATGAATTAGAATTTCTTAATCTTTCCGAACAAACCTATCTTCAACCGGGTACAATGCAATGTATTTATCTTTACATACATCAAGATAGTAATAAATTATTTATTGGACTGTTTATTCCGAATAGTTGTCGAGTATTTATTGGCATTTTGGATAGTATTCGAGAGAATCATATGCCAAATTTAAATAAATTATTAAAAAATGAATGTGAAAAACGTTTGCAACGTGGTATCGATACAAATCTTTTGCCAATCAATGAACATCAATTTGAAATTAAAGTTGAAACCGATAGTCAATCGATTTGGAAACGTTTCAATAAAATTATCAGTAATCTCAAAGAAAATGATATGGCCTCAAGAACATTACCGATTTATATCGCTATTCAATCAAATATATCCTTAGTCGATTTACAAAGTTCAATGCTTTCATCGTTAGCCGATTATCCTAAAGTAACATTAGCAATTAAAGATAAACCTAATCTATATAAAAGCCTCGATTGGCAACGAACAGCTGCTCGTCATGCTCTACAACATTATGCTAATGCGAATATCATTCTCGTTAATATGCTTGAACAATGTCGATATTTACATATTCCAATTGGTAATTTTCCTGAAGATCCATGTTTGTTTGCTTGTGATCTATTTTATGCTCGACATTTAATCAAACATAATCATTTACTTTGGTGTTCGTTGACTGATCAACCGGATTTAGGTGGTAAAGAACAAGATGACTATCGAATGTTATTAACAGCTGATGTCAATCATAATCAACAAGAAAATGCGTCCGATGGCAAAGTAATTAAGACTGATCAAGAAAATTTTCAATCGAACAAACAAAATCATCCATTTGAAATCAATCATTCGGGTTTCTATCCAACATCATGCATTGAATTCGAACTTGTTGGTTTAGCAATATGTGCTGTTTTAAATTTTCAAAAGATTCACGAAGCTGAAGGCTCAAATTTTGATCTCGGTTTCGGTACAACCGTTCAGAATCCACTGGGTGGTCCTGGTGTTATTCCATCGATTAGTAATACATCGTTGACTGCCTACGATGAAACAACACAATGTCTACCTGCTCTACGTCTTCTTCGACAAATGGTTCAAATCTGGTTACAAGATGTTCATTCGTATACGAATATTTTTGCTGACATGCAATTAAATCATTTCTATCGTTGGCTACAATCAACTAAAAGTCTTCTCTATGAGCCAGCATTAAAACGAACTATACAAGTTTTTATGAGAAAATTATTAGTTCAATTATTAGTCGAATTACAACGTATCGGTAGTACGACTATCTACGGAAATTTAAATAAAATTATTCTCGCAACCAAACGTTGGTCATTGAGTGACACAAGATTATACATTAAAGTTATTCTCGAACATTTACAAATGAAAGATTTAACATCGACAATATGTTTAGAATTGAAATCTATCTATCATTGTCTTTGGTGGTTTGACGATAAGAATTATTGTGGATTTCGTATTTGGTCAAATGCTCGAGGACAACTCGATGATAATCTTGATAATTCTCATGATGATGAAGAAGAAACCATCTTCGATTGGAATATGATTGTTTATTTACCGAAAGTTGTACAAGATTATTTCGAAACGATCATGATCGGTTTTGCACGATCGATTTATGATCGTCTTCGAGATGAATACAAAGAAGTCACATCAATTAATCAGACAAATTTACCAACGAAAGTTTTCGAATATTGTCGAGGTTTATTTACTGATGAACTCTATCAACAATTAATGTCAGTAACAAATCAAATCGAAAGGAAACTAACAAAAAGTGATTTCGATGAGACTCTTCCGACGCCATTGTCAAGCACAAGTCCAGCACTAGAATTTGTCAAATCAGTTTGTTGTCTTCTATTTCTCTTGCATGATATGCACGATGATGTTCTCAATCTTCGTCGAGATTTATTAAAATTATTGAAATTAAGCGAATATTCCGAAATGACAACAACAAATCTTTCATCGTTAACATCATTTGTTGTTCCACAATTTGTCTGTTCGAATTGTAATCACTATCGTGACATTGATCTCTATCGTGAGATTAATTCAACGATTGACAACGAGTCTGACGATGAACAAAATCGTATTTATCAATATACATGCAATCAATGTCATACACCTTATGATCAAACTGTAATCGAACAATTTTTAATCAATCATTTGCAAACATTAGTCTTGGAAAATGTTCTACAAGATGCTATTTGTAATAAATGTCATTTTGTACGAAATGTTTCTTATAAAATCTATTGTGATTGTGGTGAATTATATCAGAATTTGTACACGACAAGAACTCTAAATGATACTTGTATTATATTAGCACAAATCGCGAGTAAACATCAAATGAATGCAGTTTTACAACAAATACAATTTCTTAATCGACTTAATCATTGGAATGATTGATAGTCTTTTCTTCTACCTGTGATTCTTTGAAATATAAATATGTTATGTAGTTCTATTTTTTTTTGGATAATAAAAAATCTATACAAATGATGAAGAAAATTCAGTTTGAAAGCACTCTTAAAGTCAGATGGTCCTAATCAAAATCGATTGACAGCTGATTCATAATGTCATTTCTGATTAAGAACAATCATCCTAACTGTCAATCAAATTGTTTTAAGACGATGATGTTCGAACATATACATGGCATGAAAGCAAAAGAAGAACTCCTTACAACAACGGTTTGACAACCATTATTGATAAAGAGGAAGAGAGGCAGAGCGAAAGAGCGAAAGAGAGAGAAAGAGAAGATGTTGCCATTGATCAAATAAACAAACTCTTTAGATACGAAAAACGGGTGTCAACAGAGAAAATATTATACGTATTATCATATCTGATACATAGTGGGCAGTTCTTCATTTTCTTCTGCGTTCTTTTTCTTACTAATATTAGCATAAGTAAATGAGATATCTTTATCTGTTCTTCGATTCGTACGGATAAATAATAGTGCTATGTGCGCGTGTGTTTCATTTCATTATTATTGTCATTTCTCAAAAGAAAAACAAAATAGCAGTACAAATTAAAGAATTGCGTCGAACGCCTCGTCATGCCAAACCGCAAGTTCCAATCATCTCCCTCTTTCGCTTGCTCTCTTTCTCGTTTTTTTTATGCATAAAGAACATCTAATTATTCCTTGACTCTGTATGTATAGATATATCTAAGGTTTCAACATAATTTTCCTCTTTTTTCCATATATATACACACACATATGTCTTTTGCTTTCTTTCATCTTTATTCTACAACTTGGGCATTTGTATTCGGGCCGATATCAACAAACTAACTTTAGATTTTCTATTCGTTATCAGAAAATGTTAAACGTACGTCGTTGTTGTTGTTGCTATTATTGTTTTTCTTCTTTTTCAGATTCATTTTTACATAATTATGGGAAATATAGGCGGTACCAGTAGTAAATCAAAAAAAGATCCAACTGTCTTAACGGAAGATGATCTACGTTTACTGAAAAGCAATACACAATATACAGAAGATGAAATTGAAGCTTGGCATATCGGATTTTTAAAAGATTGCCCAACAGGTCGATTGGATAAGAAACAATTTCTTCATGTTTATCGCGTATGTATCGAATGACATTGACGTAACAATGATTATCACTAATTTTCAATGTAGAGATTCTATCCGGAAGGCAAAGCAGACAAATATTGTAATTTTGTATTTAAAGCATTTGATACCGATAACAATAATTGGATTGATTTTACTGAATTTTTGTAAGATAATAGAAGAAAAAAGAGGAAAAAAATGTTTAGTTTTCGATCGATGACCTCGTAGATTGGCTGTTGGCGTGTCTCAACATGGGAATTTAGAAGATAAATTAAAAATGGCTTTTGATATATATGGTTAGTCGAGTTCTTTTTTTTAATTTCATGCTGAATTATTATTAGTATTTATTGTTATTGTTCATAGATCAAAATAAAGACGGTGTAATCAACCGAAAAGATATGATTAAAATCATCGAAGCTATGTACGATCTAGCCAATGAAGAAGATCGAACGGGTGAAAAATGTCCTGACAAACGTGTTGATTTAATCATGCAACGTTTAGATAAAAACAAAGATGGTAAATAACACACTTCAAGAGAAAAAAAAAACTTTTCGGTCTGTACTTTTTTTAGATGTTGTCCTTCGAAATGAGTTCATTCAAGGTTGTCTTCGAGATGAATTACTACGTAAAATCCTCGCTCCGAACACAACTGTTCTGTCCGATGATGAATCAACGGTGTCTCCGAACTCACGTGAAGACCAAGACAATTAAATGTATATATATTATCGTTTTCTTTTCTATTTTTTTTTGTCTTTTTCCTAAATCTATACATAAACGGTGCCTATTTGCTATTTATATTTGTCAATAATAAAAAATTCGAGAGATCTCAAACCTGTTATTTAAAAGTACGTGCACATCATGAGTCATTGTTAAAACTAGGTTCATGTGTTTTTTCTTTCATCGAACACAAATATAAAATAAAAACATGTTGTTGTTCTTTCTCTCATCTAAAAATATGTTACTTTCCACCTTAATGAATGTAGAGTTTATGACNAATCGAATTCGTAGCTTGCACCGAAATGCAAACATTTCTCTTATGAAAAACGAAATAAAATTCGTTTTCTCTCCGCCCATTCTTCTCTTGCCTGTNTTTTTTCGTTGTACTTTATTCGGTTTCATTTTCCTTCTTTTTTTCTTTTCTATTAAAGACAACAAATGCAATTCATTACAAAATATGTTCGCCTCTGTGTACATTCGCCCTGATCACTTAAGAGCGTCGAGCAACCAATTGGATTTGTGAAAAAAAGATGTATTTTCTTTTTTTATTTCTCTAACGAAGAAAAAAAACTCGTTCGAACAAGATTTTTTCCCGCTGTTGTTTTGTTCGTTAGAATCAAAGAGAAAAAAGTATGTCTCAACCATGCGTCATCGCAAGTTGTAAGCGTGCATCACGAACGTTGTGCTATGGATGTAATCAGAATTTTTGCCGTGAACATATGGCTGAACATGATTTAGTCTTAAATTCACAATTGAATCCACTTTCAGATGAAATTAATGCGCTTGGTGAACGTTTAAAATCGATTAATTTAGAAAATTCTATTGGCGATTCACATCAAAAACTTGAACAATGGAGAATCGATTGTCATAATAAGATCGATGAATTTTTCGAACAGAAATGTCGAGAATTGAATCGATCGTTTTCGAAACGAATGGAAAAACAACGCGAAGAATTAAATCGTATGAGAAAGACAATGACTGAATTAATCCAAGAACAAGAAGCCACACATACAGATATTGATTCATTAACAAGTACAGTTCGAGAACTCGAACGTGAAATAAATAAAATTGAAAGGAGTTCATTCGAAGTCGAAATTAAATCATTAGTTCTCGATGATAGTTTAATTCAAATTGATAATTCTGATTTGAATCGTTTCGATCTTTCTAATCTATCGCCGGCTTTCAAAACAATAAGCTATTCACGAGAAAATTGGGCGCCATTAACATGTAATAATCGATATTTATTAATTCATTTAGAGCCCAATCTTTGTCTTGTCGATCAAGATTTAAATATCGTCAAACAAAATTCGTGGATCTATGGAACTATTTATGATATGTGCTGGTCATCGACATTGAATCGTTTTATTGTTATTAATGGTAGTGATGTATTCTTAGTCGATGAAAATCAAATGTCAATTGAAAATATTCAAACGCTTCAAAAGCGTAAATGGTTATCGTGTACAACATCAGAAACATCACTGTTTCTTTCGACGAAAGTCTGGGGTTCATCAATTATGGAATACAGTCTTCTACCGACAATTGAACTTATTAAACAATGGCAATCGCCGGATACATGTACACGTGATGAAGTCATCAATGGAATTGTTTATAATAATGGAACGTTAGCCATGATGATTAAAAATCCATCGGAGAAAACAATTTATATCGAAATGAGATCATCGGCAACATTGGATCGTTTGTGGTTGATTCGTTTGAACATAGCTTATAGTCAGAATATTCGAACACGATGTTGTCTACTTGCCAATGATCAATGGTTGGTTGTCGATAGGAATACATCGAGAATATTTCATATATCAAAAGATGGCAAAGTCAAAACATCATGTGCATATAATCCACCGCCATTTTGTGCAGTTCTATTTGATAATGATATGTTAGCGATTTCAACAGCACGTGGAGTAAATCTACATCGAATTCAATCGTAGACGAAGAAAACAAACAAACAAACAAACAAA
>JGI26531J51214_10002389_pt1 | contig 12585 bp, 19 predicted proteins | sample ThiBiot_500_biof_2_FD_51214 | JGI IMG/M metagenome (IMG submission 51214)
CAGATAAAATGAAAAATTTCTCATCATCATCGTGATACTGACAGGTAGATTTGAACAAGACTTTCTCGAATGTTTAGACCATTCGATTAGAACTTACGTTTAATTATAATTGACGATGTTTTACTTAGAAATATCCAATAGAGTTGAATCGTATCAGTTAAAATCTGATCACCAGAGTATCGAGCTGATTTTTGCCACCAAAGACACTATTCAACCAAAAGAATAAGAAAACAATTTCGATTGTCAGTCAAAAACATACGACGATGACTGGCAGGACAATCATGAACACGCCAGCATAGACCAAAAGAACGAACACTGAATTTTGATGATCGACTAACCATTTAGGTAGAGCAATGCCAAAATGTGTCACGCCTGGTCCATCAGGATTGCCATATTTCTTCCAATTCTCTTTTGCTTCTTCGTCAGTTAGAGTTTTGTAAGCTTTAGCTATTTCTTTCTGTTTGAAATAAAAACAAACTCAAATTTTTGAATCATCTTTCTGTTCGATTTTACGAATTTCTCCGGATCACCGCCACGATCTGGATGATGGATTTTACTGAGATCACGATAAGCACGTTTGATTTCGCTAGACGATGCTTCCTAAACACAAAATTCTCGTATTTGTCACATTTTATTCTTGTTTTCCTACTCGATCGATACCGAGAACTCCAAATGGATCGTATTCTTTATGTTCGATTTCGATCAACGACACTCGATATGCGAGAACTATTAAAAATACCCAAGCGACGACTAGGCCAATTTTTCTAATAAAACAAAACGAAACGAAAATTGAAAGTTGACGAATAGAAGTCATTCGTACGTTATTATTGCACGTCTTCTTCGGTTGGGTTCATTAGCGTGTAAACTTTGATATTTATTTCGACATGGAGCGAAATTAGATGTGTCTTCGGGATGAGGTGCACTTTCTACAATATCAAAAATAGACTTTAAAACGAAACAAAAAAATTCGATAGATTCCTACTCTTTTTCTCCGGTTTAGGCCAGAGCCAATAAGTAGCCGGGAGAAGAATTAAAGCGTAAACTGACAGGATAAAATAATAAAATTTTCCTCCATTTTCATCGTACTACAAAAAAAAACAATAGTTTTCAATGCAAAGTTCTTGTTCATCGGTTAGTTCTTACTTCAAATTTCATTCCAGCCATGATTTATTTACCTCTAAAATAAATAAAATTCGTATTAACTAAAAGATTAAATAAAACGTTAAAATGAGAGAGAGAGAGAGAGATAAAAGACGCAAAACAAAATGTTTCATTCTCGATAAAAAGAAGAAGAAAAAAAAAGAGAGAGAGATTAGTCAAATTTTGATTTCAATTAAATTAATTGAGACACATATTTGGAACTGATCTGTGTTCGGTGAGATTTCAAGTATTCTTTGCCACCATGTTTATTCCATTCTTGTTCGAAATCTTTTTCTAAGATTTCGGCACCTTTTTTCGATGGTAAACCTGTTTCGTCGAGACTTAATTCGCACATATTCATATCATCGATGCCAGCAACGAGAAGAACAGTTTTTTTATCTGGATGAATTTCCATTTGACGAGCAATCCATTTATCTGAATCGAAATCAACGAAAGTATTGGCAAAAGAAAGAAAGTTTGGCTATGATTTACCATCGAAATGCGCATACCACCAGCCTTTTTTCGTCTGATCATTGTTTGTATCACGATTCTTTTCGTTTGGACGGAGAAATGGAATACGAAAATATCGTTGTTCACCACTAGTTTTGTCATTCGAAGGTTTTTTTCCTCCATTGACAACCGATGAGCCTAAATAATTCAACAATAAACAGCAAAAGCAAAACAATGATTTTCTACCATTGTTAAGAATGTCTTTCGGTGCACGTTGATCATCATTTTCTGTGTGTACGGACGGATTTTTATCTTTTCGATTCTTTAATTTCCACGCATGATAAACTTTCAAACGTCGATGAAATTCTTCTCGACATGCATCGAGTAGTTCAACATCTGAAATGAAAAATAAAAAAAAATTCTTTAAATTTCAATTCGTTGTGTTGTTTTTTCGATATACCACAAGATGTATTTATCAAATCTCGTAATTGAGCGTATGTATGTCGGCTAAGATCATACTTTTGATTAGCCATTGGACGGCGTGCTCGTTGTAACGATGGAAGATCAGCTTCCCCACCTGTTTCCGAAGCGAGACGACGAGCTAAATCGTAATCGCGACGTTCACGTTCGTAGATTTCAGCTAAATGAGCCTCTTCAGCTGCATCTTGAGCCTCTCGTTCTCCCTTTACAAAAAAAATTCATCAAAATTAACACGTTTCTTTTTCCTATGTTCGGTTTTACTTGACGACGAGCTTCTTCAGCTGTTAATTTGCCTTTCAATTGTTCTTCTTCACGTTGTCGTTGAGCAAGAGCTGATCGTCTATTCGAAATAAACAAATCAAAGATCAATTCATTCATTGATTTTCTATCTACTGTCGAAATTCTTCTTGTTCTTGAAGATATTCTTTATCTTCATTCGATTTTTTCGTTTTCTCTCGTTCTAATTCACTCTAAAAATCCGCAAGATAATCTCGTTTTCTTTTCTTGTTCAATTGAAAAAGCAATCTACTTGAATCTTTTTCAATCGTTGTTCTTCATCTTTCATATTTTGTTCAGCAATAGTTTGTTTCAATCGTCGAAATTCTCGATCGATCGATCCCAATACATCATTGTACGCTTGTTCAATATCAACAGCTCGCATATCCGTATTCTAGATCATGAATAAACTCTTTCTTGTTGCAAAAAATGATTGATTTCTACCGTAATCTCGTGAATTAATTGATCAATTCGTTGTTTTAATTGATGAATTTGTTGATAGATTTGTTCTTTATTTGCTTTCACTTGACTGGCAACCTGTTCCATAGATGCAACTTGCTCGTACAAAGTTTTCGCTTTAACTAAACCTCGAATTCTACAACGAACGAATAACTGATCGATCGGACGATTCATCGACAAGAGAATCCTACCGTGGCGCATAACGTCGATAGACTTGATGCATACGAATATGCCGTTGGATATCGATGATACATTTTCTTCGATATAAAATCTTGTTTTTCACTGGAAGAAAAAACGAGAAGTTTATTGTAATTTTTTTTTGTTCAATGAAAATATTTTACATTTAATCACGGATAGAGCACACCATTGAGCTGTCTTCCATCGTGTCCAAATAAGCCATTTTCGTACTTTCGAAATCAAATGTGCGAGATTCTGTGGATCGGATTTCATGAGTTCATCGAATTCAGCGAATTTGCCCGGACGAAAGAAAACTTTCGTCAAACCGAATTTGAAATCGGCATCACGAAGATTCAATGCTTTGAACAGACATTTGCAGAATAATCTCGGCTCAAGTCGAGCTAATTCCGATGGAAGATACGATTTATACATCGCGTACAGCTCAGCGAANTGTGTTCGAGAAGGAAAACCTTGCTGCATAAGATCTAATACCGAAACCATGCCTATATAAGAGACAAAAAATATGAAACAAATCGAATATTTGAACGTTCGAATTCGTACCACTGCATTGCAGTTGACTGAGAATTTGTCCGCCTTCGAATAGATTCGAAACCATCTTAAGATTTGGCTTAATACAACGAATAAAACTGATGCCAGTACTACGCAGTTTATTCATGAGATCAGTTAATTGCGAACGAAATTTCGAGCCAACGGAAATGAAATTTAGTTTGCCAGCTGATTGTTCCTGTTGAGGAACTTTGGGGAAAAGATTCTGTATGAATTGATTTCGACAGTCTTGAATAAGAAGACGAAGTGACGCATGTAAAGCATCATTGTTCTTCTCGATAAATTGAGCCTTTACATTTCAAAAATGATTAAAACAAAAAACAAAATATTCGATTTCTTACAGTCGAATAAACGACACTGCCAGCAAAATGTTGAATAACAAAACCTTCATCATCACGTATTTCTCTCGAAGAACGTAATTTTGATTTTCTTGGCAACTAAACAAAACAAAAAAAAAACAGAATTCAGTTCAAATCAAAAACTCTTCGCTCTTACGTCAAGTCTTGCATGTCCTTTATTCCGATTGTGAACTTCCATTGTGAAATGTTCAGCTTTCGGCGTTGGTAATTTACTTTCTTCATCCAATAGATCAAAACAACCGATGACTTTCGCTTCGATCAAGTCTAAATAAAACGAAATAATATCATTCTCACGCACAAACAAAGTCAAGAAAAGGGTACATCATGCTCAATCATTCATTTTTTTGTTCAATCATGCGAAAAAAAAAAGAAAACACTTGTCAAACATTTACCAAAACTGCTGTTCAAAAGAAAGAAACGAGAAGAAATCAATAACTACGACGAACGAAATCAATTCTTACCGATACAATCTTGATTATCGATATAATGAATCTTCTTCAAGCCNAGACCTTCTTTTTCGTATAACAATTGTTCTTCTTTGAGAATACGTTCGTTGAAAAATTGTTGTAATTTTTCATTACAATAACTAAAAGACACAAGATGCTCATCATCGAAATGCAATTTCTAGTCTCAATCTCTACTTGATACAGAATTGTTCGAAGGAATTTATTGGAAAATATTCGAAACCAGCTATATCGAGAATGCCGATGTAGGATATGGACGAACTGAATGGAATGGATTTATTAACAAAACTAACAATTTGATCGAATAATCGAACGTAAATTGCTTTGGCTAATGCATCACGAGCATTTTGAGCTTCATGATCTTTCAATGGAACACTTGAAAATAAAACGAGAAAAATCGTTTCATTTGCAAATTAAAAAGAACGTTTATCGAAATCACATACGAGATCATATTATCTTTACTATTGCTTGTTGTTTTTGTCATTAACACTCGTGTTATTAACGCATTTCGTAATTCACGAACATCGAGTCCTAACATTTCCGATGTTATACTCAACGATTGTTCGCTGGTTGAAAGTATTTTACAGCCGCCTTTTGTTCCATCGGGATCATCTTCGAATTGAATATTGCCCAAATGAAGTACAGCTGCAACTGTGCTGTAGATATTGATTTTTTCTTGAGTCGATAGACCGATATGATCCATCGATTGATCACATTCGAGAAAATCATTGACATCATCCAGCTGTGTATCACGTAAAGCTCCTTTCGATACAAACTTCAACAGAAACAATTTTGATATGACAAAAATAAATTCGAGAGAAAATTTTACATCTTGACTTCGACGATTCTGAGGAAGAGATTTTTCCGTTTGAGAATTACAAAAATATTGTGTACATCCTCGTTTAAGATACTAAAAAAAATATTTTGTCTATTAGATAGATAAAAAAACATTNCATTTTCAACGAACGTGAAAATTATCCGGTGACGAAAGTTTCAAAGCACTNCGAATGCTTTCAGGTGCACCAGCACATAAACGATAGAAGATATGATAGTTTCGTTCATCTTTCGATTGGACACAAATACGAGATTTTTCGAGAAGATAATGAGATATGTAACCACCGACAACACGATACTAAACAGCGTATAAACAAGTTTAATGAGGACAATCTCTCTTCCACAACGTACTTTTTCATTGAAATGAACTTCAATGAATTTACCAAAACGACTTGAATTATTATTTCGAGTTGTTTTAGCTATTCAACAAAAAATATATCAAACTAAACAAACTTTCTATTTCAATAAATTTCTCTTTTACCATTTCCAAATGCTTCAAGCAATGGATTTGCTAAAAACAAAAAATAAACAAACATCAACGAATATCTCAGCATTTACATTTATTGATTCGGTCTTCAATTTGTCCACTATGAGCACCATACGATTCAGTTAAATACTGTAAAACATATTTCGCTGATTCAGTTTTACCTAGACAAGAGACAACAATTGATTATTAGTTCGTTTTTTTTTGTAAATTCGCAGATCTAACCAGCTCCTGACTCTCCTGAAACAATAATCGATTGACTTTGTTTCGTTGTTCGCATATCACGATAAGCTTTATCACCTGAAATACAAGAATGTCAATTTCTCATTCGACTGTTTATTCGATTTTCTCGTACCAATTGCAAATACATGCGGTGGCATGACACCTAATGATTTGCCATTATATTTGTGCATTGTGTCTGTACTGTAGAGACCACGTAGTTCTTTATACGGATTAATTGCGAGTAAAATATTCGCAACATATGTCTATTGAAACAAAAATAATAATAATACGTAACAAATAATTGAATAGAATTGAGTTTTTACATAAATAAGATCTTTTTTGTAACGTCGTCGAAGATTATTCAAAAGCGTTCCTTCGTTGAGATACATAAGTGCACAATTGTCATCGACATCTTTGTCGTATTCTTCAGCTTGAAATACCGAATCATATGGAATGACGACAGTCTAGATTGTATATCGACAAAATAACGTGAGTGTATTTGTCAAAAAAACAGAAGCGAACCTTTTGAGTATCGTGAATTCGAATAGTAAAATTATCAGATCCGATATCTTGAATTTTGCCGAGAAGAAATCCGTGTTCTGCATCACGAACCCAAACGGGTTTGTTTCCATTGATTGCTAACATCGTTCTTTCTCTCTTTTTCTTTTCGATAATGATTACACACACACTCTCAAATAATAAAATCACGTCAGCAAACGAGAAGAGACACGATTCGTGTGGATACCTATTGGCTTAAACGATTAAACTAATCGAAAAATAATATCATGCTTTGAAAACTAATATTTTTCTTCAATTTTTTCTCGTAAATAAATAAATAATTTTCTTTGCTTCGAATAAATTATTTTTCTTTCGAGACATTGCATGTGGCGCTCATTGTCAGTCACAAGAAATTTGTTCGTTCGTTCGTTCGTTTGTTTTCTTATTTTCTTCTTTTGATTCATGATGATGGAAGAAAATGACAATCATCATCAGCAAGTTTTCTTGTTCAAAGGACAACCGATTGTCAGTGTAACAAATGGAAATCGTAGGCGAAAAGAAAAGATCTAGTTTTTTTTCTTAAATTTAAATTCACTTTTCTCTAGTTGAATCAATTGAATTGACGAATGTTGTTGAAGAAAATGACAATGATTCCGATTCAGGAATAAGTCAAAATGATAGTGAAGTCGAAATACTTATTCCAAATCGTAAGAGATCTTTGATTTATGAAATCAATCATCGATTTGAATTGAATAGATAATCATTCGAGAAATGTGAAATCAGGTTTAATGACAATTTTCAATGAACCAGAAGAAAAATGGTATACAGTTGCTAGTCAAGTATTTCTTCCGTTTATGATAGCAGGCTGCGGTATGGTTGCAGCTGGACTTGTACTCGAACGTGTCAAAGTATTTCAATGAATGAGAGAAATCGTCAACTATCAAACGAATTTTCAATCTATTTTCAGGAGATGAATGTTTTCAAAGAAATCACTGAAATTTATATACTCGTACCAGCTTTGTTGGGTTTAAAAGGAAATTTAGAAATGACATTAGCCTCACGTTTATCAACACAAGTACGCTTTCGATATATACATTTAAAAAAATGAATTTCATTCCTATTTCAGGCGAATATTGGAAATATGGATAAACCTAGTGAATTAAAACGTATGATTCTCGGAAATATTGTTCTCACTCAATTGCAAGCTATTGTTGTTGGCTTTCTTGCTGCTCTTGTTTCGCTTGCTATGGGCTGGGTACCTCAAGGACATTTCAATATTCGTCATGCTCTTGTTCTGTGTAGTAGTAGTGTATCGACAGCATCGTTAGCTTCCTTGGCTCTTGGCGGCATTATGATACTTGTTATAGTTATCTCACATAAATGTAAAATTAATCCAGATAATATTGCGACACCCATCGCAGCTTCACTCGGAGATTTAACTACTTTAAGTGTTCTAGCGGGTATCGGAAGTTTTTCATTTAAGCTTATTGGTAAATAGTCTATTGTTTTTATTTGCCTGTTAATTAAAATAACATTTTTAGTTAATTATACGTGGTTACCAATACTGATAACTGTTATATTTATTGTTTTAACACCGATTTGGGTGGTTATTTGTTATCGAAATGAATACGTTAAGGATGTTCTTATACACGGCTGGTTTGGACTTCAATCAAAAGATTGTTGATTTTGTTTTTAAAAAAAAATTTTCTATTGCATTTAGGTCGCCAGTCGTGGCTGCAATGTTCATTTCGAGGTAAATACGAATAAAGACACAACAAAAAAAAAACGAAAATTAATCTCTGCAATCATTTCTCTAGTGCAGGTGGTTTAATACTTGATTTTGCTGTGCAAACACTCAATGGTGTTGCTGTTTTTCAACCTGTTATGAATGGTGAATTTCATTTTGTCAATTTTTATGTTTAAAATTCGAAATCTTTTAGGTGTCGGTGGAAATCTTGTTGCTGTTCAAGCGAGTCGATTATCAACTGCATTGCATCAACAGGGTAGACCAGGTGAATTTAAAGATGTAACTCGATATGATACATCGAAACGATGTCCTAATCCGTACAAACTATTTTTTTCAAAAAGTATGACAAATATTTCTTCTTTAAATAGAAATTAAATCTTCTCGTTTTTCTTAGAAACTAATACATCGACAACACGAGTGTTATTATGTTTGACAATTCCCGGTCAATTAACATTCGTTTTTCTTATTTCACGTTTATCAACTGATCATATGCAACTATCAGTTTTGTTTGTTCTTTTCTATTTATGTGCAGCTCTTATTCAAGTTGCCATTTTACTCTATATTGCTCAATGGATGGTGACCTTTGTCTGGCGACATGAACGTGATCCTGATAATGTTTGCATTCCGTATCTGACAGCTATCGGCGATTTGCTAGGCACAGCACTATTGACATGTGTCTTTCTTTTATTACCATAGACTTTCGTTCGTTTTTGTTTTTGTTGTTGTTGTTCTCGTTGTGTAAATATTCGGCGAAGCAAAGTTTTTTGAGAGAGAGAGAGATTATTCTGTTTTCTTTCTATTAACGTTAATGAATTGTTTGAAAAAAAACGCATTTTATGAAATCGAATAAGTTAACATTAGAAATAAAATCTTCTTAAACAACTTATTATTCTTGTTAACAGCTATCAGAATATTCTTATCCGAGATACTAATGGATAAAGCATAGATCATCGACAGTCGTCGATAAACATTTCTATCCCATATGTCAAACAGATACAGTCGAAAAAAAAACGAGAGACATAAGAAGAAAAAAAAAGCTCGAACACACAGCAGTACGATTAGAAAGATCAAGTACATATATACAAATGATTTCTTAAAGACGACATATCGCCATAAGAATCAAGCATAAAACTATTATGTTTAACCTTTATTCGAGTTTACTACTAGTTATCATTCTGATTCGAAGTGGTAAAATAAAATTATTTGTTTATATTTTTGTATTTTCTTGTTTAGCTTTTTCAATTTCATGTTATAAATGTTCGTCAATAAATGGCAGTAATCCATTATGCGAGGATTTTTTTCAAGGTGATCTAGATAATAAAACATCTCTACTGCAAAGTCCATGTTTAACGAATTTACGTGGACGTAAAGGTCTGTTTCCTGCAACGCATTGCGTCAAATTAACAGCTCTATCAAGAGGTTTGTTTGACTCATCATCGATCGATAATAGTATTAGTTTGGATTATTACTAATTCTAGATCCGATTCCTATTCGATATACGTATCGTACGTGCAGTCGAGACGAAGGAGAAGATAACGGGATAACACGAGCCAGTCATTGCGGATTTATTAAACTCGATTGGATTGATCCACACGAACGTTTACGTGGATGTTTACATATTTGTGATAAAGATGCATGTAATCACAGTCAACAAACAAGATTTTCTATTTCAATTTTCATGATGATGTTTTCTTTTCTTTTTAAATAATTAATAAAACATCGATCGTATCCAAGCGAATAACTCTCGCCGATAGATCGGCGTATGAAGTGTATAAAGATAAAAACTTGTTGAATAATTGACATTACATAGTAGAACAGAATATTTGATATATGATCGAATACGAGAATTGGATTGATGATAGTAAACATGAATAAGAATAAGACAAGCAAATGGTAATGTACAAATGATATTTGTTATTATATAGAGACAAAGTATTTTGATTAATTGATAATGACGATGATAACGACGATGACGTGCTGGAAGTATTCGAAGATTGTATTGTTTTAATTGTTTTTCTCGTCGACGACGTAAAAGAATTAATGTTGAACATGAAAATATGAACATAAGACTTGGAGGAAGAAAACAAAAGAATATCATAAGAAAACTACCGAGAAAATGATAATACGAATGATTAATTGGATTACAAATGGAATTAATTAAACGAAAATAGAAAAGAATATGAATATAGATTAAACCAATGAAACTAACAACGAAGAAAGTAATTCGATGTGCATTTCGTTGTGTTGACAGACGTCGTATTCGAATAGATTTTGATGTTCGACAAAATCGATCGATACAAACAAGAACTGTACAATATGGAGATATAGCATAGAGACAATACATTGCATATGTATGCAGTTTACATAGACTATGAGATCGATTTTTAAAATCGAAATTAAATTGATCGTGAGCCCATTGTGTTAAGACAATGATATAGAGTACGAGTAGATCATTGAAGGATGAAACTCGAAAATAGAATGAACATGAAGTTTTTCGTAGAAATTCTCGTCGACGAAATAGAATTTGATTGATTAAAGCACCAATTGTTCCAAAGAAGATAATTAATGGTTGACTGTAACGACTTATTTGTATGTAGAGATTTTCATGCATTTGAAGTATGAGAGCAATGAAATAAAACACAATCCGTACGGCAGAAATGGAAAACAAAATGTTCTATTCTCTTCTCTCGTTCTTTGTTTTTGCAACCTAAGAAATAGACGAACACTGATCAGTGTAAAAATAGATTTCTTGTCTCATTCTCAATTCTTTTGAGAACATGGCAACAGAATTATCATCTGAATATATCATAATGTCAAACGATTATATGGATTGATTCATTTTGTATTCTATCAATCGTTGATTTTTTTCTCAGCATGTTTCGATCGGGAATACTACACAATAGACTTTATTAATGTAAATGTTGAATTTGTACTCAAAGTCCTCCAATAGCGGTCACTAAATACTCGATTCACTCTGGGAATCCTAATAGTGTTCAATATAACAACTTGGTCACGAGGGAAGATTTTTATTAAACATCTCCATAGTAACTAGATAAAATAAACCTCATTGACTTCGAGTATTTATTGAGTAAAAAAATAGAAACGTGATAGATTTTATTTTTATTCAAATAAATAATATGAGATGTCTAATTCGACTTCGAATATAATTCTGACCACAGCTAAATCACAACAATTATAAAATAATTCATATTTAACAAAAAAATCTACCAGTGCTGGGAACGATTCGAGTTTTTTGAAAATAAAACCGAACCGAATTTACAATGATTTTAATTGCGACAGGCAAAATCATAACTATCCTTTTTATTTAGAATTATTTTAATGAGCACAATTCTTAAATCTTGTTTCGTTTTGGAAGACTACTATTCATCCGCACGTCACTGGATATTACAAGATTGCCAAAAGTTTTCTTTTACAAAAAGAAAAAGTGAAACTCAATGAGCGATGATAAGAGTTCGAAGAAGAATCGAGATTTGTAGCAATATTCATGAACGGTGATAATGATGAAACAGTCCTGTCGCTAGAAGCAGATTTATCAAATTGTTACCCGAAAGATAGAAAGAATCTGTACTATTATCAGATTCTCCTTCTGATGTGAAAACAAATGACTAGAAATTAATTGCATCTTCTTTTATAAGTATTTGCTACACTTTGGGACTTCTTTTTTTCTAATTCTCTCCAATTTTTATGTTTTGGTTAAATTCGAATCATTCACCTTGGAACCGAACCGTTCCCAACACTGGTAGGCAGTATTATTCTAAATGCTTTTAAACTTTTCTAACTACTCGATTTTAGTTTTTATTTACAATTTGCTTCATTTTAAATCTATCTGAAAGAGTTCATCATCATCATCATCATTATTGTTTTTTTTCTTTCGATAGTTTTGTCTAATTGCTTCTAGTAGATGTTTTGTTTTCTTTAATAAACCAGGATGTGTTGTTTTTGCTTTGTGATGATAATATTCTAATATCGAACCATTTCGTCGTGGTATGGATTCTTTAAATTCCGGCACACAATCAATAAGATATTCGACAAATGTTCGACAATTGTTCTTTAGAACATTATAAATCGGATGATTTGTAACATAAACATGAGCTGATTCAATCAGATCGTTCAAAGCCATATGTGATTGAGCTGTACCAATATAAATTAAACTTGTAGTATTTTTCGGTAGTTCATTCAATTCTTGAATATTTAAACGCATACTCTTTCGAGTACCTTTCTCATTGTCACCAACGTCGATTTCAATTAACATCAAAGGATATTCTCGTGTTGATGCAATAAGAAATGTATGACTAGCACGTCCATCGCCCCATAAAATAAATTCAATAGCATGACTTACTGAACCCATTTGATCTTCGAGTAAACGCCAACCAAGAAAAAGATACATTTTGATTTGAAGCAAAAAAA
>JGI26531J51214_10002391_pt1 | contig 12577 bp, 9 predicted proteins | sample ThiBiot_500_biof_2_FD_51214 | JGI IMG/M metagenome (IMG submission 51214)
GACAAAATGACGGCGTGTGACGTTCATGAGCGAGGTCCTGTGGTGAGGTTGGCAGTCTGGGGAGTAGGGGCAACCGTCTTCGCCGCGTCGATCAGGTCTCGCGTGGAGATATCTCCGACCAGGCTTTTGGTCGCCGAATTCTCGGTGCCGAAGAACAGCATGGTCGGTGGACCTACGACGCCATTGTTGGTCATCAGTTTCTGCTTGTCGCGGGTCATGTCGGACAAATCGACGGAGACAAGATTGAAGTCCTTTAAGCTTGCCGCGACGCGCGCATCGACCAGCACCGAACGGTCGACGACGCGGCAAGAGACGCACCAGTCGGCGGTGAAGTAGACGAGGCTCGGCTTGCTGCTGCGCGCCAAGATGGTTCGTAGCTCTGCCTCATCCGAAACACTTGCGAAGCTCTCCTTGGTCAAGCCGGGCGACGCAGGCGCCATGGTGGCGTCGAATCCTTTCAGCGGCTGTAGCATGCTTGTCGCACCGCCGGCCGCGCCGAAGGCGAGGAACATTCCATAGAGGATGGCGAGCAGACTGCCGGACTTGGCAAGCCTCTTTCCGAGTCCGACTTCTGACGAAATCGTGTCGAAGGCACCGAAGCAGACGCCTGCCGTTACGAGCAGGGCCGCGGACAACCCGAGCGTCACGGGCGGTTCGACGAGCCGGTTGAAATACCAGACCGCGGTGCCGAGGAAGATGAACCCGAACAGCCACCGCACCTGGACCATCCATGCGCCCGCGCGAGGAAGAAGCGCTGCTCCCGATGTTCCGATGAGGATGAGAGGGATGCCTTTGCCGATTCCGAGCGCGAATAGCGCTGCCGCGCCGAGCGCGATGTTGCCGGTCTTGGCTATATAAAGGAGCGCGCCGGCAAGCGGAGCGGTCACACAGGGTCCGAGCAACAGGGCGGAGGTGAAGCCGAGGATGGCAGTCGATCGGATGGACCCGCCGAGCGGGCGCTGAGAGCGGGCGAGGCGGTTCCGCAGAAATCCCGGAAGCTGCACATCGACCATGCCGAAGCTGGCGATGGCGAGAACCACGAAGATGCCGGCCATGACGGCCACCGCGGTCTCGGACTGCAGCGCGATCTGGAAGCTTTGGCCGAGCCATGCAGCGAGTACGCCGAACAGGCTGAATGCCGCAGCAAGGGCAACGACATAGACGCTGGACAGCAAGAAGCCCCTTCCGGGAGACAGTGCCGCGCCCTGCCGTCCGAGCGTGGCGGCGAGGATCGGATACATTGGGAAGACGCAGGGCGTAAACGCGAGAAGGATGCCGAGACCCGTGAAGGACGCAAGGAGAAGAGCAACACCACCACGAGACATGATCTCTTCAACCATTCCGGTCTCTGCGCGTGGGGCGGGTCTCACGGCGGTATCCGTCGTCGATACTTGCGGAATGGGTGTGAAGGCCTGGAACGAAGTGCCACTTGTCGGTCGCGCCTCGAGCGGATCGCTCGACGTTATGTGTAGGCCGTCGACTTTCACTATTCGCACCGGATAGCAAATGCCGCCGTCCTGGCAGCCTCGGAACGACACTATCAACTTTTCCGGAGCATCGGCCAACAACGCGGTCGTCTCGTTGAAGTAGACCTCGATGCTGCCAAAGCCGGGATCGTCTTTCATCTTGCCCGGTTGTGTCTGCAGCTCGAGCTTCCGCCCATCGCCCGTGTTTGCCTCGAGCGTATCGCGATAGAGGTAGTATCCCGGAGCGATCGTCCACTTGAACATTGCCGTCGAACCGGCTCGGTCGATCGAAAGCGTGAAGGCCTCTTCCATCCTCATCGGGGGGGCCAGCGCGAGCGCAGGCCCGCAGAGCCATAGCAGTGCGAGGATGACGGAGGAAACGGTGAGACGCATTATATCTCCTTGTGAAAGACGCTTCGGACCGGGTAGGGCTTCCAGCTTGAAGCTTAAGGCAGCCTTAAGGTGCGGGTCGGAGATCTCGTCTGCGACTGCCGATGAATGGAGTGTTCGATGCGATTGCTCGTAGTGGAAGATGACGATGTGCTTCTCGACGGCCTCAAGGTCGGGCTGGAACTCGCCGGGTTCACCATCGACACGGTGACGACGGTCGCCGATGCACTCTCCGCTCTCGAGCACACCCGTTTCGACGCGATCGTGCTTGATGTGATGCTGCCGGACGGCACTGGCCTGAATATTCTGCGGCGTGTTCGCGACCGCGGCGACCGGGTACCGGTCCTACTACTGACTGCGAAGGACGCGACCGCCGACAAGATCTCAGGGCTCGACGCCGGGGCGGACGACTATCTCGGAAAGCCATTCGATCTCGACGAGGTTTCAGCACGACTGCGTGCCATCATTCGGCGAGGCGAGGGGCGCTCGGAAGGCGTCCTGCAGAGCCAGGGTGTCACGCTCGATCCGGCCCGGATGGAAGCCCTGAAGGATGGCAGCGTCATTCCGCTCTCCCGCCGGGAGTTCGCAATCATCAACGCGCTGATGCAGAATCCAGGCATGATCTTCTCTAAGTCCATCCTGGAAGAGAAGGTTTATGGTTGGCAGGAGGACGTCGAGAGCAATACGATCGAGGTTCACGTCCACAAGCTACGCACGAAGCTCGGACCGACCTTCATCGAGACCGTCCGTGGCGTCGGTTACCGTGTGGGGAGGGATGGCTGATGTCGATCCGGACAAGATTGTTTACCGTTCTGCTGTTGATGACAAGCATCGTCTGGTTGTCGGCCTGCGTCTGGATCTACACCAGCACGAAGGAGCGCCTTGAGCATGTCTTGGATGCCCGTCTCGCCGAGTCCGCAAAGATGGTGAGTTCGCTGGTCGGCGACCGCTCCGTCGTCATCGGGATGGGCGAACAGGAGCCCGCCACAGGGCGCGACCTCGAAATCGGATCTACGGTGGCGCCCTCCTACGAACGCCAGCTTGCGTGCCAGATCTGGTCGGTGAACGGCAAGCTGCTCAGCAAGTCCGACAGCGCGCCAGTCGCATCGCTCTCCGATCACGGATCCGGATTCCGGAACACCGTGATCAACGGCGCCGCTTGGCGCGTCTACGCAGTGATTAAACCCGACCTCGGAATAAGGGTTCTGGTCGGCGACAGCCTACAGGTGCGCGATCGGCTCGTCGACGATGTCATCAAGGGGCTGCTCTTTCCTGCCGTCCTCATCATGCCGCTTATGGCCGGTCTGATCTGGTTGTCCGTGTCCAAGGGGCTGGCGCCGTTGCAGAGACTGGCCGCCAGTCTCACCGCCCGTGATGCTTCGCAGCTTCATCCATTTGTCGACGACAAGACTCCCGCTGAGCTGCGGCCCATGATCCGGGCTTTGAATAGTCTTCTCTTCCGAGTCCAGTCTGCTCGTGAACGGGAACAGGAGTTCATCACCTATGCTGCCCATGAGCTTAAGACGCCGCTTGCCGGACTGAAGACGCAGGCGCAGGTTGCTATGCGGTCGAGTGATCGCGAAGTCCAGCAGCGGGCACTGAAACGAATCGAGCAGAGCGTCGACCGTACCAGCCGGATGGCGCGACAGCTCATCGATCTTGCGGCCGTCGATGCCGCCGAGGGAAGGGACAGGTCGGTAGAGGTCGACGTCGAGGCGCTGGTCCTCGACGTCGCCAACGACCTTGAGTCCTTGAAGAGGGTCCGCGACGTCGAGATCATCTGCAAGGCACCTCGGCTGCTTGGGGCTCTTTCCACCCGTGTCGACGCCTCGTTGCTGCGGCTTGCAATTCGAAATGTCCTCGAAAACGCCGTTCAGCATTCCCCGCGAGGTTCCATCGTCGAATGTATGGTGGAGACAGACGGAAGACGCATAACCGTTGTCGTTTCCGATGAGGGTCCCGGGATTGCTCTCGAAGAGCAGGGAAAGGTCTTGCAGCGCTTCTACCGGTCGCCACGCTCAGCTCCTGGAGGCAGCGGCCTTGGACTTGCGATTGTTAAGATGTCGATCGAGCGGCTTGGTGGTCGGCTCAGCTTCGCCAAACCTGGATCGCGCTTTGAGGTTTTGCTCGAAGTCTAAAGCTTGGACGGGACGTTCTGTCCGGCAGCGGTCGAGCAACGAGCCGGCTATCGAGCATGTCGGCAAACGCCGCCGCTCCCTTCGGTTTCGTTAGCGGAAAACAAGGCCGCGTCAATCTGCGGGGCCGTTGGCCGGGAAATTGTCCGGCACATAGAACTAGCTTAGTTTGGGATCGCTCTGTCAGCGGCGCAGGATAAACGCCGTCATTTCCCGTATGGCTGGAGATCTATCGAACTCGACCTGGCGATCAGGGTGCCGGCTGATATCGACCGGCAAAGCTATCAGATCAGACCGTTTTACCCATGGCGGCGGCCCGGATTTACGCGAGATCCCGAAACCCACCGTCAAGCCGAGGGATGCTCACATTCCGGACCCTCACATTGACATGTTGAAGGTGAAGAGCCGGAATTTCCATTGAAGCTGATTAAGCACCCTAAATTTCGCAACTGGAGAACGACCGCTTGACTTTGCCATTATATCCATTAATCTGGATATATGGAATCAAATGATGCAATAGCGGCTCTAGGAGCTTTGGCTCAAACCACACGACTGGAAACCTTTCGGCTTCTCGTTCGGCACGAACCGGATGGGGTGCCGGCTGGCGAACTCGCCCGATTGCTCGATGTGCCTCAGAACACGATGTCGGCGCATCTGGCGACGCTTTCCCGAGCAGGACTGGTCAAGAGCGAGCGGCAGAGCCGCTCGATCATCTATAGAGCCGACCTTGACGGCTTGCGCGACCTGACGCTGTTTCTGCTGAAGGACTGTTGCGGTGGTTCGACCGAACTTTGTGCCCCGCTTATCGCGGAGCTAACTCCCTGCTGTAGTCCGGAGGCAAAGCCTTCATGATGTTCAACAGGCCTCCGACCTAACCACGGAACACGACCATGACCGAGAAAACTTACAACGTGCTCTTCCTGTGCACGGGCAATTCCGCACGTTCTATTCTCGCCGAATCCATCCTCAAAAAGGAGGGTGGAGGGCGTTTCAAGGCATTCTCCGCTGGCAGCCAGCCCAAAGGAGAAGTCAGCCCGCATGCACTCAAGGAGCTGGAAGCCCTTGGCTATCCTTCGACAGGCTTCTCCTCGAAGAGCTGGGATGTTTTTGCCGAACCCGGCGCGCCGGAGATGGACTTCATCTTCACGGTCTGTGACAGCGCCGCCGGCGAAGCTTGTCCAGTCTGGATCGGCCATCCCATGAGCGCCCATTGGGGCATCGAAGACCCGGCCGCCGTAGTTAGCAGCGAAACGGATATTCAACGTGCGTTCGCGCAAGCCGCCCGGTACCTGAGCAACCGCATCAGGGCCTTCATAAGCTTGCCAATCGCATCGATCGATCGCCTGGCGCTCGAACACCGTCTCCGCCAGATCGGCGCGACCGAGGGTGCATCGATCAAGACCGATAGAGCCGACTGAGATGTCCACGTTCGAACGATACCTGACCGTCTGGGTCCTTTTCTGCATCGTCGTCGGCATTGCGCTCGGCCATGTCATGCCGGGCTTCTTCCATGTTATCGGCGCAGCCGAAGTCGCCAAGGTGAACATCCCCGTTGCCATACTCATCTGGCTGATGGTCATCCCGATGTTGCTCAAGATCGATTTCGGCTCGCTGGCGAAGGTCGGCAGCTACTGGCGCGGGATCGGGGTGACACTCTTCGTGAACTGGGCGGTGAAACCGTTCTCCATGGCGCTCCTGGGATGGCTGTTCGTCGGCTGGCTCTTCCGTCCCGTTCTGCCCGCTGATCAGATCGACTCCTATATCGCGGGACTGATCATCCTCGCCGCAGCTCCCTGTACGGCCATGGTGTTCGTTTGGTCCAATCTCACCAAAGGCGAGCCGCACTTCACACTGTCCCAGGTCGCGCTGAACGACGCCATCATGATCGTCGCCTTCGCGCCGATCGTTGGACTTCTACTCGGCCTGTCGGCCATCACCGTGCCGTGGAACACGCTGACGATCTCGGTCGTGCTCTACATCCTGATCCCGGTCGCTATTTCCCAAGTCATCCGCAAGCGCTTGACGGCAAGCGGCACGACACGATCCTTCGACGCGCTTCTGGCAAGGCTGCAGCCGTTTTCACTTGTTGCCCTTCTTGCCACCTTGATCCTCCTGTTCGGGTTCCAAGGCGAGCAGATCATCGCCAAGCCCGCTATCATCGGCCTGCTTGCGGTGCCGATCCTGATCCAGGTCTATTTCAACTCGGGGCTGGCGTACCTCCTTAACCGAATGTCGGGTGAACAACATTGCGTCGCCGGGCCGTCTGCGCTCATCGGCGCGAGCAACTTCTTCGAGCTTGCAGTCGCGGCCGCCATTAGTCTGTTCGGCTTCCAGTCCGGTGCAGCGCTTGCCACCGTCGTCGGTGTCCTCATCGAGGTTCCGGTGATGCTCTCGGTGGTCTGGATCGTGAACCGAACCAAGGGCTGGTACGAGGCCGCGCCCGCTGCCTCCCGAAACACCACGACCGAAAGGACATGACCATGGACGTCACCATCTACCACAATCCCGCCTGCGGAACTTCCCGCAACACCCTGGCTCTGATCCGCCATGCCGGCATCGAGCCGACGGTCGTCGAATACTTAAAGACACCGCCGTCGCGCGATCAACTCATCAAGATGATTGCTGATGCCGGTCTGGCGGTTCGCGAAGCTATACGCGAGAAGGGTACACCCTATGCCGAACTGGGCTTGGACAATCCGGGTCTCACGGACGATCAGTTGCTCGACGCGATGATCGTGACTCCGATCCTCATCAACCGACCGATTGTCGTCACGCCGCTCGGGACAAGGCTTGCCCGCCCTTCGGAAGCCGTTCTGGACATCCTTCCGACAGAGGCCTTCAAGGGTCCGTTCACAAAGGAAGATGGCGAACCCGTTCTTGATGACGAAGGAAAGCGCATTGTCTGACACATTCCCTGCTGCCTCGCCTGAGCATTTCCGCATGCCTGATCGGGATGCTCTGCGTCCTGTATTCTCCAATCACAAGCCCCGCATCCTGATCCTGTACGGGTCGCTTCGCGAGGTTTCGTACAGCCGCCTTCTCGCCTTTGAGGCCCAGCGGCTGCTGGAGCACTTCGGTTGCGACGTGCGTGTTTTCGATCCGAAGGGCCTTCCGTTGCCTGATGAAGCTCCTGCCAGCCATCCGAAGGTCCAGGAACTCAGGGAGTTCTCCGAATGGTCTGAAGGCCAAGTTTGGATCAGCCCCGAGCGGCATGGTGCGATGACGGGCGTCATGAAGTCTCAAATCGACTGGATTCCACTCGCCGTCGGTTCTGTGCGTCCGACACAGGGAAAGACACTCGCCGTGATGCAGGTATCGGGCGGCTCGCAGTCATTCAACGCCATAGGCCAGCTCCGCATCCTTGGCCGCTGGATGCGGATGATCACGATCCCCAATCAGTCCTCAGTCGCCAAGGCCTATCAGGAATTCGATGTCGACGGTCGGATGAAGCCGTCGTCCTACTACGACCGTGTCGTGGACGTCTGCGAGGAACTGGTGAAGTTCACGCTGCTGACCCGTGACGCCTCGTACTATCTGACCGACCGCTACAGCGAGAGGAAGGAAGACGCGGCCAAGCTCGAACAGCGGGTCCAGTTGAAGTCGATCTAATCTCAGCCGATGGCGACGAGGCTCCGTTTCGTCGCCATCGCCACGCTGGCAAAGGCTGCCATGCCGATCGTGCGGAAGTGGATTCGGTATAGTCTCTTCCTAGGGATAGGTTCAGGATCTGCATATCAAAATACCAAAGGTCAGGAGCGGGAACTTACATCAAGCAACTGTTGCTTTCGGCTTGATCTCCTGCTCTGGAATCTCGGCATGGACGACGTCCTGTAGAGTCCTCGGTCATTCAACGATTTCTCTCCACGGCCGCAGCAGCTGATCCGCTCGGAAAAGGGACATGATGGGCGAACTCCAGGAGAGTCCACCCATCAATGCTATTCAGCGGCCGCGAGTTTGTTGGTGTTCTCGTTTGCGGCCGTATCGACTGTGGATGCTGTCGGCAGCCGCCATCCCTTGACCAAACCGTATACGGCCGGGATTACGATCAAGGTCAACAATGTCGAGGAAACCATGCCGCCGATCATCGGCACGGCGATGCGCTGCATGATTTCCGATCCTGTTCCCGTCCTCCAGAGGATCGGCACAAGCCCCGCCATGATGGCGACGACTGTCATCATCTTCGGCCGGACGCGCTCAACCGCACCGACCATGATCGCCCTGTTGAGATCCAGTTTCGAGAAGGCACGTCCCTCCTTTTCGCAGGCCTCGCGCTGCTCCTTCATCGCATGATCGAGATAGATCAGCATGATGACCCCGGTCTCGGCAGCCACACCTGCAAGGGCGATGAAGCCGACGGCGACCGCCACCGAGGCATTGAAGCCCATCCACCACATCAGCCAGATGCCGCCGACGAGCGCGAATGGGAGGGACAGCATGACGATCATCGTCTCGGTCAAAGCCTTGAAGTTCAGGTAGAGCAGCAGGAAGATTAGCGCCAATGTCAGCGGCACTACGACCGCCAGTCGCGCTTCGGCACGTTCGAGATATTCGAACTGGCCACTCCAGGCGACGGAGTAGCCGGGCGGCATCTGTACCGATTTCACCACCGCCCGCTGTGCTTCCGCGACGTAGCCGCCGAGATCGCGGCCGGCGATGTCGACATAGACATAGACGGCGAGCTGGCCATTTTCCGTGCGGATCGTCGTTGCCCCGCGAGTGAGTTTTACATCGGCGACTTCGCCGAGCGGAACCGTGCCGCCGCCGGACAACGAGATCTGAACGTCCCTGGCGATCGCTTGCGGATCACTTCTGAGCGCTCTTGGATAGCGGACCGCAACACCATAGCGTTCGCGACCCTCGACGGTCGATGTCACGACCTCGGACCCGAGCGCCATGCCGATGACGCTCTGCACGTCATTGACTGTCAATCCATAGCGACCGAGCGCCACGCGATTAGGAACGATGTCGAGGTAGTACCCTCCGATCACCCGCTCGGCATACGCGCTCGATGTCCCTGGGATGCCCTTCAACACACCCTCGATTTGCCGGGCGATCTTCTCCATTTCGCCGAGATCGGTGCCGTAGACCTTCACACCGACAGGTGTCCGGATGCCCGTCGAGAGCATATCGATGCGGCCGCGGATCGGCATGGTCCAGGCGTTCGACACGCCCGGAAACTGCAGAGCGGCATCCATCTCCTGCTTCAGGCTGTCGATGGTAACGCCTGGCCGCCACTGCGATTTCGGTTTCAGCGTGATGATGGTTTCGAACATCTCCGTCGGGGCAGGATCCGTTGCCGTCAGGGCACGGCCAGCCTTGCCGAAGACCGTCTGCACTTCCGGGAAGGATTTGATGATCCGATCCTGCATCTGCATCAGTTCACCCGCCTTGGTGAGCGAAATGCCGGGCAAGGTGGTGGGCATATACATCAGCGTGCCCTCGTCGAGATTCGGCATGAACTCGCTGCCGATGTGCTGGGCTGGCCACGCCGTCGCACCAAGGATTGCAAGCGCCGCCAGGATGGTGAGGGCCTTAGCCCTGAGAACACCGGAAATGACCGGCCGGTAGACCCAGATCAGCAGGCGGTTCACCGGGTTCTTGTGCTCAGGAACGATACGGCCTCTGACGAAGAGCACCATCAGCGCCGGCACCAATGTCACCGACAGCAAGGCTGCTGCCGCCATCGAGAAAGTCTTGGTAAAGGCGAGCGGTCCGAAGAGACGCCCTTCCTGCGATTCCAGCGTGAAGATCGGCAGGAACGACACGGTGATGATCAGCAGGCTGAAGAACAGCGCCGGTCCGACCTCGCTTGCTGCCTCGACCAGGATCTCCATCCTTGGCTTGTCGGGCGGCGCCCGTTCAAGATGCTTGTGAGCGTTCTCGATCATGACGATGGCGGCATCGATCATCGCACCGATGGCGATCGCGATACCGCCAAGGCTCATGATATTCGCGCCAAGGCCGAGCATCCGCATGGCGATGAAAGCGATCAAAATGCCGACTGGGAGCATGACGATCGCAACGAGTGCACTGCGGACATGCAGAAGAAAGGCGATCGTCACCAGTGCGACGACGATGGATTCCTCCACCAACGTGCCCTTGAGTGTTTCGATGGCGGCCTCGATCAGCGTCGAACGATCATAGACGGGTACGATGTCCGTGCCGGGCGGAAGACTGCCCTTGATCTGATCCATGCTCTTCTTGGCGTTGTCGATAACAGTCAGCGCATTCGCGCCAAAACGCTGAAGCACAATACCGCCGGCCACTTCACCCTCGCCGTTGAGCTCGGTGATGCCACGCCTTTCGTCTGGAACCAGTTCGACCCTGGCGACGTCGCCAAGGCGCAAGGGAACGCCATTCTGGCTCTTCAGCACGATGTTCTCTATATCCGGAATTCCCTTCAGATAGCCGCGACCGCGCACCATGAATTCGAATTCGGATAGCTCGATCGTACGGCCGCCGACATCCGTATTGCTGGCCCGGACGGCATTGGCGACATCGTTGAGCGACACGCCTTGTGCCTTGAGCCGGGACGGATCGACCACGATGGAGTATTGTTTGACGAAACCGCCGACGCTGGCGACCTCGGCCACGCCTTCGGACTTCGACACGCCAAACCGCACGATCCAGTCTTGCAGCGATCGCAACTCGGCAAGTGACAGCTCCTTGGCGACAAGAGCATATTCATAGACCCAGCCGACACCCGTCGCGTCCGGCCCAAGCGTGGGTGTGACGCCCTGCGGCAGGCGGCTTGAGGCGGCGTTCAGATATTCAAGCACGCGGCTGCGCGCCCAGTAGGGATCGGTACCATCGTCGAAGATAACATAGACGAAGGAAACACCGAAGAAGGAGAAGCCGCGGACGACCTTCGACTTCGGCACCGTCAGCATCGACGTGGTCAGCGGGTAGGTGACCTGGTCTTCGACCACTTGCGGGGCCTGCCCGGGATATTCGGTGTAGACGATAACCTGCACGTCGGAGAGATCGGGAATGGCATCCAGTGGCAGCGAGCGCAGCGCATAGATGCCGCCGGCCACCGCAAGTGCGGCTCCGACAAAGATCAGGACGAGATTGTGGGCGGACCATGAGATGACGCGTGCGATCATGGCTTGGTCTCCTGCGTCATCGCGCTTAGCGCCGAATTGAGGTTGCTCTCGGCATCGAGCAGGAAGTTGGCGGAGACGACCACCTTGTCGCCGACGGCAACGCCGCGGCGAACTTCGGTCTTGTCGTCGCCGCGCATGCCAAGGCTGACATCCTTCGGCTCGAACCTGCCATCACCCTTGTCTATGAAGACGACCTGGCGATCGCCCGTGTCGATGACGGCGCTGTTGGGGACACTGACAACGGGATTGGGCGGTGCTGCCTCGATATCGATGTCGGCATACATGTTGGCAAGGAGCACGCCATCCGGATTGGCAAGCTCGATGCGGACCTTGGTTGTGCGCGTCTGGGCTTCGACCTCGGGATAAATCAGGTCGACGTTCCCTTTGAACGCCTTGCCGGGAAGACTGCGGATCTTGATCGATGCCTCTGCACCGACCCGCAGGGAGGCAAGGTCGTACTCCGGAACATCGGCGATCACCCAGACATGAGAGATGTCGGCGATGCGGAACAGGATATCGCCGGGTTTTGCCATCATGCCCGCGGTCGCAAGACGCTCGAGGACGATGCCGTCTCGCGGCGATGTGTAACCCATGCTGGTTGGCACCTGATGTGTGCGGGAGATCGTATCGATGACCTCCTGCGGTACGCCGAGATTCCTCAGCCTCAATGCGGGTCCGGTATCGTTGTTGCCGCGACTTGCGGCATATTCCGAAGCTGCGGTGGCAATGTCCTTCGAATAGAACTGGAAGAGCTTCTCTCCCGTGGTGATATGATCGCCTGTCGTGACGTTGGCGACATCATCCAGAAAGGTGTCCGTTCGCATCGAGACGACGCTGACGCGGCGTTCATCGAGCGTCACCGTGCCAGGGATCTCAATCCTGCGGCCGATACTAGCCAGTTCGGCAATGGCCGTCTTCACGCCCGTGCGCTGCAGCTTGCCGAGCGAGACCTTGACGGTGGAGGCGTCGACCTGCTCGCCGTCAAAGACGGGAATGTAGTCCATCCCCATCGAGTCCTTCTTCGGGACCTTTGAGGTGTCAGGCAGTCCCATCGGATTGCGGTAGTATAGGATGCGTCCCTTGCTAGATGGGGTGGGTGGGGCCACGTCGGCTGTCCTTGTCGACGGCTCGGCATTTTTGCTTCCGTCGAAACTCACATCTTCACTGGCACGCACCGGGATGAAGGGACGACCGTCGGATGCGTCCTTGGGAGCCAAAGAGAATTCCGCCAACCCATTCGGATGGCGGTAATAGATGATCGCCCCCGTCGGCGTGGTCTTCTTTGCGGTAGGCGCGGCCAATGCCTGCCCGGTGAGGTCCATGCCAAGAACGGAACCCAGATTGTTCGTGCCAGCCCAATAGCCTCCCCCGCCGAGCAATACGGCGAGGGAGAGCGTGGCTGCCACACGCGATGGCAGGTTCAAGGGGCCGCCTTCAGGACAAGTTCGCCCTGCACCGTATCCGGTTCACCTTGCACCTT
>JGI26531J51214_10002414_pt1 | contig 12503 bp, 13 predicted proteins | sample ThiBiot_500_biof_2_FD_51214 | JGI IMG/M metagenome (IMG submission 51214)
CAACACGTTCACCGGTCCATGCAATCATTTTCATCAGTAAATAAATAGCAGTTTTCTCGGGAAAAATATCGATTTTAATCGATGATGTTAATGTCGAGATGTCTTCGATGATTAACGGATGAATGTCCAAATAGTTACAAAGTCGTTCAATAGTTTTCGGTAGATGAACACGACTACGATTGAAAACTTCGATCCAACAGAATTGCATATGATGAATATTTGTGTCGAGAAAATAAATTAATCGATGAATTGATGTTAATTTCATTTGTTTGCTTTTATTGTCAGTATATGAATAAACAATAAAATCAACGAGATCAACTGGATATCCAATGGATAAACGTCGACGAGCTAAATCAGCATCGTTTAACGGCATTTGATATGTTTATTCTTCGTTCGGTACACTTGTGAGTGTTTTTTTATTTATTCGGTGTTCTTAGGGCGTTACATAGCACGCGTGAATAGACACTCATGACTCAGTATGCAAGGATAATTATTTTTAACGATAAAGAAAATACAATATACTACATGCATATATGTCAATTACCTTGAAAATTCAATCTGAAAATAAAAAGAACGTCACCAAATATTTTCTCTCTTCGCCAATGATCATTTGATCATGCTGTTCTATTAACAAAAATCGAGACAAATATACATATCAAATCAACATGTATTTCGATACTATACATCAAATGCTTTCAACCCCTTCTTCGTCTTCGTCTTCTTCTCTTTCTCCTATCCATTTTATCCGATCGGACTTGTCGTCTTTTTTTGTACAACACAACACAACGATTCGATACAATAGCAAGTCACGTTCTATTCAAGATTCAATTCGAATATGCCGAGTTGGAAAATCAATTGTTTAAAAAGTGACGATGACATTAATGGTAATATACGTATTTTGTTTTATCTCTTGATATATGTCGCCTCTGTTAATATCGTCTTTAGTGAGTGATTCTCTATTTGTTCATATTTTTCCTTAATGTTTCTCTAAAAGATCAATCGAGATAAATACAACGCATGATAATGATGATATTACCGGCATATGTGTTCGAGAGAAGAAAAGCTGAGTGATCGACCTTCTATTACATATATAATACGTGCATAGAGTTAGAGATAGATGATGTATTCAGTGCATGATAAGAGAAAGAGCGATATGGTATGTTTATTTGTCGATGTGAATACTGAGAAACGACATGAGTTGGAACACGCGTTTATCTACACTTGAACTATCAAATCTTTTTCCAACATTGATTTCAACTTCAACGAATACATCTCGTTTATCACCATTCGAACGTCGTTTTGCTAAATATCGTTCGCTTTCGGCTCTTTGGTTACGTTCGTGTACATCATCGAAACGACGTACATCATTTGATAATCAGTATCAAAATACAATCGTTTTCTCATACAATCATTTAGGTAGGTTCAGACCAAACATTCATGGTCGTATGTTGTAACTAAGCAGTTTCGTTTTCTTCTTGTCTGCCGGGCTTGATTTTTGAAAAACGATTAAATGCATTTAGATTTCGTACGAAAGAAAAAGAAATTCAAGGTAGTTGTCGTAAAAAGAAAAAGAACAAAAAAACCCGAACAAAATGAAACAAATATAAACAATTGCTCCTATCATCAGTTTGAATCTTTTTCTTTTCCTCTCTTTCATCGTAATCGACGATATTAGTCATTTCTTTTTTACTGTTGCATTTTTAATTAGATACTATCATTATCTTGATTACTATTGCGACAATCAATCACGATTGTCGAAGGACTGTCATAGAAATAAAAAAAGTCAGCGATTTTTTTTTCTTTTGAGTTTCGTTTTTTTTTTTCGCTTCTTGTTCTTCTTCTTCTTTGTACGTTAGTTGTAGCTCTTAACATACTACAAAATAGGAGACTGTTGACAATGACCTTTACTCCACCTTCTAGTTCTTTTCTCTGTTATGTTCAATGAACATTGATAGTGATCGATTGATTAATATCAAATATAAGTACGCAAAGATATGAATATTTTCATTTTGATCATTGTCATCATTTGATATATTGTTAAAAGTGGTACTTAATATGAAAATGTTTTGTGGTTCGAAACGAAAATCTTCAAAGAAGAAACTCGATGGACTCATCAAAGAGAAACTATCGAAAACGTTTTCAAAGAGTGAGTATTTTAAACAAAGAAGAAAAAAAAACGTTCAGTTTTGTTTTGAAAAGAACTCGTTTTTACTAATGATTTATTTATATTTCATTTTCGTGGTGACAATGAATAAGAGGAAGACAAATAATATCCATTTTCTATTCTTCACTTTGTAATAATATTCTCTCTCTAGTCGATGAATCGCGATCATTACGCCATGCGATAATTCTTCTTTATATGTGCACATACGTGCATATGCAATACACTCGAAAGATCAACTCATTCTTCTCTTCGTTTGCATACTAATGCATATGTACAAACACACATTTTTCATCATGGTAATATTTGATAATGTGGTACATGGCATGTTGGATATAGATGGGCTGTTATCGAACACAGTGGTCTATATATATATACGCAACTAAGAAGGTTCAAAGGCAAACGAGTGAGAGAGAGCGAAGAAGAAGGAAGAGCGAAAAAAGCAAAAGAAAGAAGAATTACAGAGTAAAAGAAAACACTCGATGCCAACCTAGAAAGACACAAGCGAAAGGAGAGAGAGAGAGGGAGAGAGGGAGAAAAAGAGTGAAGTGACACTTGTTCTCTTCTTTGTCCTATAACCATGAATTGAGCCCGCCTACATCTTATTCCTACTCCCTCAATACTATTCATTGCATTTGCACCTTCATACATACTCAACATAAAGAAGTGGAGATGAGCTGTGAAAATGGCAGTTCGTTATGGGATATAAAACGCGCTATAGCTATGTGTAAATGGGTTGCGCCTAGTCCCGCATTATCTTCACGTGGTAGTGAGTGAAGTTTTTTCTTTTTCCGATTGATTTTATAGTTTGAGAAAAATATTTTCTTTCGTCTTAGCGATCAAAGGTCGAACAACTATTGAACTAATCCGAAAAGATTGCTCGCCACTTGGTTTGACAATCTCAGGCGGTGTCGATAAGGATGGCAAAGCTCGTGTAGCTCAATTGAAATCAGGTTCAATTGCACAAAAATCTGATGTTCTCGAAGTTGGCGATATTCTCGCTGGTATTAATGGTATTAAAACATCTGGCCTTAAACATGAACAGATTATTGATTTAATTAAACAAGTTGGTGATCAGTTAACTTTAGATATTGAATATGATTTACCTAAATGGCGTATGTACTCATCAAAACTAAAACATACTAATTTAATTTTTCGTTTTTCAAGCAATGCATGCAAGCAATACAGTACAGACAAAAACTATTCAAATTCAATTAGAAAAAGAAGGTCAAAGCTATGGATTTATTCTACGTGGAGGAAGTACAGATGACAAGGCTACATCACGGCCACTTATCATAACAAAGATACGATCACAAGGACCAGCTGATAAGTAAATATATACATACGTACATTCGAATTTATAATTCTTTTTTGAAAAATTTAATTTATTTGTAGAGAAGGTACACTTAAAATTGGTGATCGTGTTTTAGCTATCAATGGTATTAATGTAAACGGAGCAACATTACAAGATGCGTATAATCTTATGAGACAATGTCGTGGTACGACTTTATTTTTGATTGAATACGATGTTGCAATCGTTGGTAAGCGCGTGTTCAATCGATTAGAACAAATATCGAAATATTGATTTTGATTTGTTTTACAGATAGTGTCAAACATGCAACTGGACCATTATTAATCGAAATTGAAAAATCTCCCGGCTCAACTATTGGCATCAGTGTTGCACAAAGATGGATTCGAAATCAACGTTCAATTATCGTCATTGATAGTGTCAAACCAGCGAGTATCGCCGATCGGTAAGATGATTTCACACAGAAAGAAAAAAAAACAATACAAATTCGATTTAGTTGTGGAGCACTTCGTTGTGGCGATCAAATCAATGCAATTGATCAGAAATCGTTCGATGGAATTTGTTTAAATGATGCAAATACAGTTCTTCGATCATGTACAGGTGATTTCTGTCGAATTGAAGTAACACCAGCCTGTGCTTTGAACGCAATTCTTGAGCCAATACCAAATCGAGGTTTGATTTCGAAAAAAAAAATGATTTTCAATTGTCGTACTTGATCTTTGTAGTTACAGTAAATGAAACCATGCCTCAAGCATCCTATCGTTCATCAGTTCAAATGAATCATTGGTCAATGAAGAATAACTATCAAAATTATCCAAGAAAATCCATGAATAAAACTCGACATAACTCACTGAGTAAGATATTCATCATGATTTGTTTGTTTGTTTTTTTCTCGTTTTCAAAATCGAATCTTTTTCTAAAAATAAGATATGAAACCATCGAACAGAACGTCTCCATTCATTACGAAGATGTATAATCTTCAGGAGTTAGGTAAACTAATTTTTTGAATACCATCATCGTTCGTACGATGAAAGCAAACTTTTGAATTTGTTGTCTAACACATTGCGTGATTGAAAAAAGAAATCGAATATTTGATATTCTTTTTCTTGTTAAATAGGTTCATTGAATTCATGTTATCAAACAGTTCTATCGAATCAAATGTGCCATACAGAAATTATGGATTGTATACTTCAACTTGATTCATTAAACATGAATCGAATGGGAACAAATGAATCTGTTAGTAGTTTTGGTTTTACACTTCAAGGCCCATCGTTTACATCGGATATTTTAATGCAACCGCCTGTTATTGGATATTTAGAACCGGGTGGTATTGCTGAAAAGTAGGGAAATCTTATTGTAAATTAAATGACGAAAAAAAAAAGCAATAAAATTTAGATCGGGTATACTTCAAGTTGGCGATCGTGTTCTCGCAATTAATGGTCAAATATTAGAAGGAATGTCGATTGAAGATGCTCGTTCGTTAATTAAACGATCGACTCATCAAATACATATAGAAATTGAATTCGATGTGACTGGTAAATTTGAATGATATAAACGTCGATTCGATAATGTCTTGAGGGGTGTTTTCATTTTAGATTCAGTCATGCTCTCATCAGGTATCTGTCAAGTAAAAATTCTTCGAAAAAATTTCGATCTTGGCCTATCTGTCACTTGTATGTCATCTGTTTGTTAGCTAAACATACTTCCGATATGTTATGATTTCTTTCGTTTGTTTTCAAAAGATTCTCGTTCATCTCGAACAGATGAAGTTCCAATAATTAGCGATGTTAAACGAGGTAGTATATCCTATCGTTGCGGAATGATTCAACCGGGCGATCAATTACTTTCAATCGATGCTCATTCATTACGTGGCAAGAGTCTCAATGACATAGCTTTACTGTTGAAGACGTGTGACGATGTCGTACGATTACGAATTAAAAAAGATGATATCTATGCTGAAGACAATCTATGCGAAAATGTAGTCGTTTACAAAGTTCAATTGTTTCGACAGGGGTTCGTCAAAGAAAATTGAAGAATAAGGAAAAAAGATATATGTTCTTTTATGTTCAGGGGACCACTTGGTTTGACTATTTCAGGAAGTGAAGATGTTTTTGAGCCGATTATTGTTTCGGATTTATGTGAAGGAGGTTTAGCTGATCGGTAATTACGAAATTAAAAATTGATTACCATGAGAGATTGAATTTCTTTTTGTTTGAATAGAACCAATGCAATTCATATTGGCGATCGAATTCTAGCAATCAATGATGTTACTTTACGTGGTAAAGGTTTAAATGAAGCCATTCGATTATTACAAACAAGTGGCGATGAAATCACACTGAAAATTTCTCGATTAATTCATTCACAACAAAGTTCAAAACTGATGAATTGCTTTTATCTTTGATAATTTGCTTGTCTCTAGAAGATTATACGCCGTCAGTTGATTCAGCCATGGAATCGTGGAACAGTTCGAATCTTGAAAATCGTCTCAGCGATCACAGTGAAACAACAACGACAACAACGAAAGATATTATTGTGAATGATCATCAACATTATCAAGCACCGAACGGTACACGTTCGATTCCAACTGATGAAAAATCACTTCGACCAAATCCGTATGATAATTATGCACGATTTCGAATGCCACCTGATTCAATTAGTTTAATTCTCAAACGAGATAAACGTGTTCTCGATTTCGGCTTTTCAATATCCGATCGACTCTACGGAACGGGTGTTTATGTAAATAAAATTCGACCTAATGGACCCGCTGAATTAGAAGGAACATTGATCCCATGCATGAGAATCTACAAAGTAATATCAACAAAGAGAAACATCATCAAATTCTCATTCGTTTTTTTGTTGTTGTCGTATAAAGGTCAATGATATCGATGTAACACGTATGGAATGTAATCAAGTTGTTCCATTATTAGCTTCGTCATCTGATCAATTGACACTCGTTGTCGGACGACGACCAGCGCCGATGTTCGATGAAACAGATGAATTATATGATATTGATGAAAATGAAGATGAACAGCAATCATTAATTGATAACGATGAACCGAATGGACAAGAAAATGGAACAAATAATTTTACTCTTCTTTCACAATCGAAAACGAGTACTGTGTGAAGCGAAAGAGAGAGAGAGAGAAAGAACTTTCAGCATGTTCATCTAGTCAATTCAAAGACATTAAAAACAAAAGATCATTCTCGTTAGCGTTTTTTTTTCCACTTTTTTCTTTTCTTTTCTTTTCTTTTCTTTTCTTCCCTTATTTGTATAGATTTTAAGGTGTTGCTTTATTTGATAATAAATATTTCATAAAAAAAGTTCATTTGCTTGACGAAAATATTGTTCATTTTCATAGGAATACGTACATTGCCATGTATATGTACGTTTATGTTGAGGAATATGTTCACGTTCTTGATCGATATATTGAAAGAGTATCGTGTAAAAACATTGATCACATGTTAATGCTAAACGTTGATTATCGTATAACTGTTCATCGTGATTCGGAAGATTCAAGAGAAATGGCAAATATTCTGTATCGAGAAATTTAATTTCCCAATCGACGAAAGTCAATCGATTACGACAGAGATAACATTGTGGATGCGGTCGACGGTAAGGTGGTTTGACTTGTTTTTTATATTGATCGACAAAATTCAAATAACATAATGTACAAACATCGATTTGAGATGAATGCAGAAATTCGTATTGCTTTTTCGACAGGGAATAGAGTGTACCACGAGGTTTGATTGAAGAACAAAGTTGACATGAGTCATATGAGAGAATTTTTGAAGATGATAGTAATGATGTATATTCAGATTGAAAATGAGAACGTGTCGATTTTAAGAATGAATCTAACGAGGAAAGTTCGTTGGTTATGCGAAGAGGTGGAGGAAGAGATCGATTTTGAATTGGTTCAGCAGATGAAATATCTTGTTCTTCAGGCGAATCCGTATGACATGAACCAGTTGATCGAAAGAATCCTTTGAAAAAGAAACTTTTCGTTGTATGATTGAGTTCTTTTTGTTTGTCGAGAAGAAGAATACACAGATGACAAGCTCGAACATTTGATGTACGATCATCAATCGATGAAGCGCCAGGTGCAGGTGGTAAATGACGAAGAAATTCATAACCATTCTTATCGATCGAGAGAAATTTCGTTTGACCTAAATGCCCACACAAATGACAAACTGTTCGATGATTTGAAAGATTAGTTGAAGATGACGACACAATAGATGGACGAAGAGATGTAATCGATTTCCGGGTACGTTTCTAGAATGTCGAAAAAGTGAAATCAATCTTTACTAGATCAATCGTAATTTGCTCTACTCGAATAGCCTTCGTTGTTGACATAGTTAAGCTACTTCTTGTAAATGATAAAGAACGTCAAATGAACAGCAACTACTACTACTACTAGTAATAACACACGTCTGTTGTTGTCGTTGTTGCTCCATCTGTCTTCCGTCACTCATTCATACGTGTTCGCACACACGCACAGCCGGTAGTGGTTAGGCCCACGTAGAAAGAAAAAAATTCTGATGATTTTCTACGTCGTTTCTCTCTCTCTCTCTCTCTCGGGCATGAGAAAAGAGAAACATCACCAGATGGGCATACTTTGTCTATTGCTCTTTATTTCTTTTCTATCTGTGTTCCATTACATGCAACAGCCGGAGCTTAAAAAAGTTCTTTCTTTTCTTTTTGTTTTATTTTACTTAAACTAATATAATAAAGTTCTTATCTTGAGGGTAATTAGCTATTGAGTATAAATCTTGAATAAAGTTTGAAAAAAAAACGATTTCTTTATAATCATGAACTTGATCTACACGATTTTAATAGTTTATCTAGTTTTTGTACCGAACAATGCATCGAATTTGTTAGAAACACAACGTCAGTTACATCGGTGCTATGTCAATTGTTTTTTTATTATTTCATTCAATGATACTGTCAGCATGCCAACTGATTGTACTATAGATGAAACTGATCTCGGTTGTGAAGTAACAGCTATTTTGAATTATCAAGAACGAAGTATATCGATCTATTCATATCGAATTGCTGGAAGTTTAATCGTAGACAATAGTAGTTTTGAATCGATAACATCACATGTAGCACATTTTGAATTTGGTGATGGAGTAGTCAATCATTTGATTGATTATATTTGTGCGTTAGGTGACTTTTGTGAATGGGAATATATTACACAGATAATTCCGAAATTAATTACTCTTAATTATGAGCCACTCTATAATTCATTACTACCTAAAGTTTTCAATGTACATGGTCATTCAAATTTAACTGAATGTTATAATAATACTGAATTAGTTCATTGTCCATTAGGTACATGTCAATTTTACGAAAATATCAATGATGATGATGATTATAAGTTAACTAAAACAAGATTTTGTTCTGTTTTTGGAGAACGTTTTGTTGAAGCTGGACAAGTACGATATTCACCTAGTTCTCCCAAATACGATCATGATATTATTAGTTTTACTTGTGATTTAAACAAATGTAATGATGAAATTACTGAAAAAGAAATTAAACAGATCATTATCACACAAGGTAATGAGTATATCAACTATACAACTACTGAAACATCTACCACTGCTACATCCACTGAAACATCTACCACTGCTACATCCACTGAAACATCTACAGTTAGTACATCTAGTGGAACTTCTAGAGCCACTACATATGACAATACAACATCTAATTCCATAAAAATTCAATTTCAGTGGATATATTTAATTTGGTGTTTCTGGAAATGTTTTTTCTAATTTTGAATTGTTTATTGGAACGATTGTATTTTGTATTTCTCATGATTCATAATAAAAGAAATGATCGTATAAAATCTTTCTTGATAAGAAGTTTTTCATTGTAATAAAATATAACTGATGACAAACTACAAAAAATTTATCAATCAAAGAAAATGTATTCAATATATACAATTCTTATTATATTTGGTTTATTGTGTGCAGTGTGTACTGGACTGGATCTCATAAATCCTCGACATAAATTCATTCCTCATCTACAAAAAAAATCCTTCAATGCAAATGCAACGATTCTTAGTCCACGTGAATCTCATTACTGTTACATCAATTGCACTTATGTAGGTTTTTTTACCGATACGGTGAAACCACCAGCTGATTGCAGCTTAGTTAACACTAGCGGCGGTTGTTTCTTGAAAACAATTCTAGATTATACCAACTCAATTGTTACAATTTCTTCGATTTCAAATTATTATTATCTCGATGATGACGGTATCACAATTGACAAGTCTGAATCTCACAAAACTTATTTAGCATATCCTTCTAACAGTAAATACCATCTATTTGAGTATTATTGCACATCAGGTGATGGGTGCGATTGGAATTATGCAAAAGAAATTATTCCAAAACTGATTGCGATTGATTATCAACCATTATATGATTCGTTATCAACAAAACTTTTTTATTCAGGTTCTTCTTCAAATCTAACGCAGTGTTATAATAACTTGGATGAATTAATTACTTGTGTATATGATAAATGCGTGTATGAGCATTTCAACTTTGAAATAACAAAAGATAAAGACTGCTATCATTATTATTATTATTACGATTCTGCTTTTTTGTTGGCAGGCAGTGCGTATTATACTTCAAATTCTAGCATAAATTCATCTAATTACCTATACTTTGTATGTAATATCGATAAATGTAATGGTGATGAAAATGTAAATGAAATTAGACAGATCATCAACACACAAGGTAATCGATATATCAATTATAAAAGCTATTCAACTTCCAATACTAGCTCAATATTTGATTCAATACAAATGCAAATTCAGTACGTGTATATCATCCTGTGTTTCTGCATTCTTTACTTTCAAAATAAATAACAATAAACAGTGGCTAACCTTGACATCAACTATACTTTATTTTCGATCGTAAACTTTTTCTTCAGAGATAAATTTTTATTGTATTTGTAGTGTATCACAATAAAATCTTTTTTTGTTCTTGTCGTAAACTTTACATGATGAAAAAGATCAATTATATTTCAAGTCGATTAACATTTACAATTGCCATAATTGCCCTATTGTGTTTAATCTGTAATGCAAAAGTACAAAAATCATCATTGAAATCAAATGTAACAACTTATCATCAGTCATATTATTGTTATACCGATTGTACTTATCGAGGCTCTTTTACTGATAAAGTAAACTCACCTACTAATTGTATAAAAATTCGAACTAACTTTGGTTGTTACGTAACAAATACTGTGGATTATGTGAATTCAATGATAGAAATCTATTCAACTCAAGCTAACGAACATCTCAGCGATCCTTATATTACATCAGATGAAGCAGAATATCACTCTGTTGCATTCGAATATAATCCCATAAGTATCGAGCATCTCTTCTCTTACTATTGCACATCCGGTGATAATTGTGCTTGGAATTATGCAAAGAAAATGATTCCAAAATTGATTGCTCTTGATTATCAATCACTCTACAATTCGCTATCACCAAAAATTTTGCATCCAAATTCTTCTTCAAATAGAAAACAATGTTATAACGATTCCAAGCTCGTTAGTTGTCATAATGATACCTGCTCGTATTCCTATCTGTCTGATGAAACAATAGAACAAAGATACTGTTATTCTTCCAAATATTGTAATTTTAAGACGGGTAGTATTTACTATCTTTCGAATTCTAACGTACACTCCTCGAATTATTTGTCCTTTTCTTGTAATATTGAAAAATGTAATAGTGATACAAATAGAAATAAAATCAAATCGATTATTTACAATAAAGGTAATCAATTTATCAACGGTGTTTTTTCTGTATGTACGAAAGTTCAATATGTAAACTGGAGTTTGTTTTTATTTTCTAAAAATATAAGATTAAAACTGTAAACATACTCGGCAATTAAACCAAATAAATGCGAAATATAAAAAAACAATAAATTTTTTTGTCGAAGGCGTAAATGAAATCAAGTGAATGTTAACCTTTTAGAAAGTCATTTTTATGCTTGTTTATGTACTTTAAATGATAGATAATGACAACATTCGAAAATTTTGTATATAAATAAGACGAAATCGAAGAGTATTTATTTAATTGAAATGCATCCAATAAATATAATTGCTGTACTTGGTTTATTTTGTACAGTGTGTACTGCAGTAGATCTAAAAAAGTTTCAAGATAAATTTCGTGCTGATTTACCACAAAAATCATCGAATGAGAATACAACGGTTCTTCGCTCACGTGAACTACTCTGCTATACTAACTGTAGTTATTATGGTTCTTTTAATGATACAGTGAATTTACCTGCAAACTGCACTGGTGTCCAATCGAGTAGTGGCTGTTACGTAAAGATTACTTTAGATTACACAAAGTTAATAGTATCGCTTAATTTATATCCAGCTGAGACTCATCTTGGTTCAAATAAAATTATATTTGATAAAGTTGAGTATCATTATTTTGATTTTATATTTATATCTAATGATATAGCTCATATATCAACATATTATTGTACATCTGATGATTACTGTGCCTGGAATTATGCAAAAGAAATTATTCCAAAATTAATTGCTCTTAATTATGAGCCACTTTACAATTCGTTATTACCAAAACTTTATCACTCAGGTTCTTCTCCAAATGTAACGCTATGTCATGATATTTTCACCGGAATAACGGGGTGTCCCAATGGTTCATGCTGGTATTATCATCTACTTTTTGGATTACTCGACAACAGGTCATGTTATCCTTGGGACAGCTCTTATGTTTATATGGCGACAGGTATAGAATATTACGTTTTAAATTCTAATATAACTTCATATAATCATCTTGAATTTGAATGCAATATTGATCAATGTAACAGTGACGCAAATGTGAATGAAATTAAAGAAATTATTAGAACTCAAGGCAATGAATATATCAATTATGGAACTTCTAGTACTAGTACCTCTACTACCAGTGCGTTTGATAATACAACATCGAATTCAATAGAAATACAACTTCAATGCTTCTATATCGTTTTGTGTTCTTGGACTTTTTTATTTTGACG
>JGI26531J51214_10002444_pt1 | contig 12386 bp, 10 predicted proteins | sample ThiBiot_500_biof_2_FD_51214 | JGI IMG/M metagenome (IMG submission 51214)
TTTCGCTTCGTCGGCATCGCGCGCGAGTTTCCGACGGCGCCCAGGGATTCCTTCCTGGTCGCCAACGCCGCCTATGTCGGTCGCATGACCGGGTCGGACGCCGCCGAATATGTCCTCATGCGGTCAAGGGGAGATCCCACCGCGCTTGCCCGGCAGGCTTCGACGGAGCTCTCCTTCGATCCGCCGCTGAAGGTCGCCGATATCGGCGAGGCAACGCGGCTGATCGGCTCCAGCCTGACGGCGGTCAATCTGCGGGGCCTGACCACGGTCGAGCTGAGTTTTTCCGCCGTCATGGCCGCCGCCTCCGCGGGCCTGATGCTGGCGCTGGGCTTCGTCGAGCGGCGACGGACCTTTTCCATCCTCGGCGCGATTGGTGCCAGGCCCGGGCAACTCGCGGCCTTCCTTTGGGCCGAGGGCGTGCTGGTCGTCACCGGCGGCATCCTGTTCGGGCTGGCCTCGGGAATCGCCACCGCCTGGATGCTGGTCAAGCTGCTGACAGGCGTCTTCGACCCGCCACCGCAGGCGCTCTCGGTTCCCTGGCTCTATCTGGGGACGATGCTGGGCCTTCTGATCGCCTCGGTCGCCGCGGCCGTCCTCTTCACGAGGCCCCGGCCGGGGCACGACGCGGAGCGCCTGCGCGATTTCTAGAGCATCTTGCGAAGCTGGTCGACATTTCCTGGAATTGCCGGAGCAATCCCCGGATGGGATACGCAACGGTCACGCGCGGCACAGGAAGCTTACAGGATGCCGGTGACGAACCGGTCCAGCGCCGTGTTTTCCCGATAGGCGGCGCGCACCAGCAGGGCGGCCATCACCGCTGTCGCCGCGCCACCGATGATGTCGCTGACATAATGCGTTCCGAGATAGACGCGCGAGAACGATATGATGATGGCTGCCGCCAGGAAAGCCGCCCCTCGGCCACGCTGCCCGAGCAGCAGGAAGGCCGCCGCGATGGCGAAGCTCGCCGTCGCATGGTCGGACGGAAAGGAGAAGTCGGCGGTAGGCTCGATGATCAGCCGCGAGACATGCGCCTCATAGGGGCGGGCCCTCTGGATGAACAACAGCACGAGCTGGTTGATGCCGAGGCCGATCAGGAAGGTAAGGCCGGACGCCACCAGCACGTGGCGGGTCGGCAGGTCGCGCCGCGGCAGCCACCATTGCACGGCGACCGCGAGCACCATGAGTGGCACGCCGATGGTCGAGATCCAGATCATCAGGTTGTCGGCGGCCGGCGAGAGCCCGGCCCAGCCATTGATCCAGCCGGTGATGGCGGCGTCTTTTTCATACATCAGTGGAGATTTTCCTTATGAGTGCCGGCTGGAGCGCNGCGTCGCTGGCGCCACGCCGGGTTCTGCGCGCGTTTCGGGGCGACCCTTTCCGGATCNTGCCCCGCGCGTTCTTTTTTCGGATACCCGGCCAGCGCCGGATGGCCGTCACCACACCCGCAAAATGCGACGACGCCTTTAGCATGCCAGATCTTAGCTGACTGCATACAAATCGGTAAGGAATCAGCGCTTGTGCGGGTCGGCGGCGCGACGCTCCGGATCGGATCGAGCGACCGGCAGGATCAGTATGTCGAACACCGGAAAGCCTGCCAGGCGTTGCGTGACATGGCGCGCCTCGCCGGTGACGACGAAGCGGCCGTCGAGGCCGGCGCGCAGCCACGCCTCGGCCGACGCCTCGTCGTCGAAACGCAGGGCGCCGACCAGGAAGCCCCTGGAGCGGGTACTCAGCCTGATGTCGTTCATGAACTGGAAATGCCTGATGTCTCCAGGTAGCATCTCCATCGGCACGCCCGGGCCGAGGGCAAGGGCAATGCGCGCGCCCTGCATCCAGTTGGAGGCGACCACATAGCTGTCGGGACCGGCCAGATCGGCCTGCGCCGCGCCTCTCAAGGCCGTCCAGTCGACGTGCTGCCAGTTGACGTCGAAGCTCTGTGCCCTGTCGAAGAATGGCCGGGTAAAGGCCGCTGTGCCGGTTTGCAGCGCGAAGCCGATCGCCAGCAGCGGAATGGCAATGACAGCGGCGGTGAGAAAGCCGCTCACCCAGGCCAGCCCACGTTCCGAACGGTCCGCGCACCAGCGGCCCAGGAACGGAAAGGCGAACAGGAAGCCGCTCATCGGCCAATGCGGCAGGGAATGGGCGCTGAACAGCGCCGCAAGATCGAAGAACACGACCGGGAGCGCCGATAGCAGTGCAAAGAAGCGATCGGCACGCCCGGCATCGGGTGCGATGCCGCGCCACATGCCGGCCATCATCACCAGCCACGTCCCCGGCAGCAGATAGGCGACCTGGCCGAGCAGGGTGAGCGCAAGATTGCCGGGGTGCAGAAGGTGCTGTTCCGCCTCCAGGCCCCTGCTCGACTGGAACGCGAACGAGATCCAGCCATGCTCCATGTTCCACAGCACGACCGGGGCCAGGCCGAGCGCGGCCAGCGCTCCGGCGATCCATGGCCCGGGCGTCGCCAGCTGCGCTCGTCCGGCCTTGGTGGACACAAGCAGGATGAGTGCCGATATGCCGAAAAGGCCGGCCTGGTACTTCGACATCAGGGCAAGGCCGAGCGCTACCCCCGCCACGATCCAGCGCGGCAGGGCGTGGCGCGGCGTGCCGGCGCCCTCGTCGATCAGCATCGGCGCGACCGCCCAGGCACTGGCGAGCAGGAAGAAATTGAGCGGACCGTCGGGGACGACGAAATGCCCGGCCGATATCAGGAAGAACGGCGCAACCGAATACCAGGCGAGCGCCCACAGCGCCGCGCCGGAGCCATAGGCCCGGCGGGTGAGGTCGAACAGCAGCAGGCCCGACAGGGACCCCAGGATGACATAGGGCAGCCTGACCACGAACCGGCACTCGCAGTCGAACGTATCCGCCATCAGACGGGCGAGCGCGAAGCCGAGCGGCGGGTGGTCGAAATAGGACAGCGCGTGGCTGCGCGAGACGACGACCGCATAGGCTTCGTCGATGGACAGGGGAATGGCGGCGGCGAGCGCCAGCCGCAGGACCAGGAAGGCGACGGTCAGGAGCGCCACCTTGCCCGCGACGGAGGCTGGCAGCATGGATCGGACAAACGAAAGGCCACTCGCGTCGGCGGTGCGTGCCAGGCACTGGCGGCCTTCCTCCAGGGTGGAGCTGTCGGTCACGGGCTAGCCGCGCACGGCGCGGCGCCGGCGCATGGCGCCCACGGCATCGATGGGCATGCCCCCGGACATGCCACGCGGCATCGCCAGCATCGTGATTTGCCCCCTGCCCGGCTTGCGGGCGACACCCAACAGAGTTCTTGACCGACGCGAATCTCCGGCGGGCCATGTCCAGTCACCCGACACAACCCCACGGCGCCGGATAATGCCGCCTCTAGCATACCGGCCGTTGGCCGGACCTATACAAATCGGTAAGAAATCCGCTGGTGGAACAGGCCGGGGGCCAGGGCCTTTCGGGTCAGCGATCGATGCGGGTCGACAGGATGATCGACGAGGATGTCCGCTCGACGCCGTCCAGCGCGCCGATCTGGTCGAGCAGCAGGTCGAGCTCCCGGATCGAGGACGCCTCGACGATGACGATCATGTCGAAATTGCCGCTGACCGAATGCAGCGTCCGCACCGGCGCCAGCGCCCGCAGGCTGCGCACCACCTTGTCGGCGAGTTTCGGCGTCACCGTCAGAAGCACATGCGCGCGCACCTGCCCCTGCTCGTAGTCGGACGACAGCCTGACGCCATAGCCGGCGATGACGCCGCGCTGCTCCAGCCGCTCGATGCGGCTTTGCACGGTCGTGCGCGACACGCCGAGCCGCCGGGCAAGCTCGGCCGTGGAGGCACGCGCATTGTCGCGCAGAAGCGATAGCAGGGCTTGGTCGGCGTCGCTCAGCATTCTGACGAAATCCCTCGGCGTATCGTTTAAATATAGACTTCGGTTCGCCAGATTTCACGCTTCTTTTCGACTGCCGACCTGCAATGCTTCGCGCATATCGAATTTGCAAGGGGTTTGGCCATGAAGGAAATCGCTGTCGTCGGCGCCGGCAAGATCGGCGCCACCATCGCCGAGATGCTCGCCGCAACCGGGGACTATCACGTCACCCTCATTGACCGCTCCGCGGCGCAGCTCGCCGCCGCCGAACTGCCGGCCGGCGTCGCCACGCTGGAGCTCGACATCGCCGAGGCCGGCGCGCTGGATGCTGCGCTGGCAGGCAAGTTCGCCGTGCTGAGCGCGGCTCCCTTCCACCTCACCACGCGCATCGCCGAAGCCGCCGCGAGCGCCGGCGTCCATTATCTCGACCTGACTGAGGACGTCGCCAGCACCCGCCGCGTGAAGGAGCTGGCGCGTTCGGCCGACAGCGCCTTCATCCCGCAATGCGGCCTAGCGCCGGGCTTCATCTCGATCGTCGCCAACGACCTCGCCAGCCGCTTCGATACGCTGGAGAGCGTGCGCATGCGCGTCGGCGCCCTGCCGCAATATCCGTCGAACGCGCTGAACTACAACCTGACCTGGAGCACCGACGGCGTCATCAACGAATATTGCGAGCCCTGCGAGGCGATCGTCGAGGGCGAGCTGGTGGAAGTGCCGCCGCTGGAGGAACGCGAGGAGTTCTCGCTCGACGGCGTCACCTATGAGGCCTTCAACACGTCGGGCGGCCTCGGCACGCTGGCCGAGACGCTGAAGGGCAAGGTGCGCACGCTGAACTACCGCACCATCCGCTATCCCGGCCACGCCGCCATCATGAAGGCGCTGCTCAACGATCTCGGCCTGCGCCACCGCCGCGAGGTTCTGAAGGATATTTTCGAAAGCGCCCTGCCGGCGACGCTGCAGGACGTGGTCATCGTCTTCGTCACCGTATCGGGCCGCCGCAACGGCCGCCTGCTGCAGGAAACCTACGCCAACAAGATCTACTCGCGCCGCGTCGGCACCGTCGTGCGCAGCGCGATCCAGATCACCACCGCTTCCGGCATCTGCGCGGTGCTGGACATGCTGGCCGACGGCAGCCTGCCGGCCAGGGGCTTCGTACGCCAAGAGGACATCGCGCTCGACGCCTTCCTCGCAAACCGCTTCGGCCAGGCCTACGCGCAACACGAAATGGTGAGCCGTCTGGCGAGCTGATTTGCCACCCTCCCCCTGGGGGGAGGGTCGGCGCCCTACGAGAACCCCCGCTCCGCTTCGCGGGTCGACCCTCCCCACAAGGGGGAGGGTAAGCCCTCAAATATGCAGCGCGTGGCCCAGCGCCTTCAGCGCCGCCTCCTGGAAGCCTTCGCCCTGTGTCGGGTGCGCATGGACGGTGCCGGCTATGTCTTCCAGCCGCGCGCCCGTCTCGATCGCCAGGCCGAAGGCCGCCGACAGTTCCGAGACGCCCTGCCCCACTGCCTGGATGCCGAGCACCAGATGGTTGTCCGCGCGGGCGACGACACGCACGAAGCCGTCCTCGCCCATCTTCGTCATCGCCCGGCCATTGGCGGCGAAGGGAAACTGCCCGACCTTGATTTCGATGCCCTGGGCCTTCGCCTCGTCCGGCGACAGGCCGGCGGTGACCAGCTCCGGATCGGTGAAGCAGATGGCGGGGATGCAGCGCTTGTCCCAGCTTCGCTTGTGGCCGGCCACGATCTCGGCGACCATCTCGCCCTGCGCCATCGCCCGGTGCGCCAGCATCGGCTCGCCGGTGACGTCGCCGATGGCGAAGACGCCGCGCATCGAGGTGCGGCACTGGTCGTCGATGCGGATGAACCTGCCCGACCTGTCGAGGTCGATCTGCTCCAGCCCCCAGCCATCGGTGAGCGGCTTGCGCCCGACCGTGACAAGGATCCTGTCGGCGGCGATCCTCGCCTCCTCGCCCTCGGCCGTCTCGATCAGCAGCGCGTCGCCCTTACCCGTCAGCCCCCTGGCCTTGGCGCCGGTCAGGACCTTGACGCCGAGCTCGCCGAGGCACTTGAGCACCGGGCGGGTGAGCTCGGCGTCGTATTGCGCCAGGATACGCGGCAACGCCTCGACCACGGTGACCTTGGCGCCCATGCGGGCAAAGGCCATGCCGAGTTCCAGCCCGATATAGCCGCCGCCGACGACAGCGAGCTTGCCGGGCACCTCGGCCAAAGCCAGCGCCTCGGTCGACGAAATGACCGGCCCGCCGAACGGCAGGAAAGGCAGTTCCACCGGCGCGGAACCGGTGGCGATGACGACCGTCTCGGCGCGGATGACCTGCGTTCCGGTCTCCGTTTCAACCTCGACGGTTTTGCCGTCTCGGAACGTCGCCCAGCCCTGCACGGTCTTGACCCGCGCCTTTTTCAGCAGGCCGGCCACGCCACTGTTGAGCCGGCTAACGATACCGTCCTTCCAGGCGACGGTTCGGGCGAGATCGAGCGTCGGCGCGGCCACGGAAATGCCGAGCGGGCTCTTGCCGCCGGCCATGTGCGCGACTTTCTCGAACTCCTCGGCGGCATGGATCATCGCCTTGGATGGGATGCAGCCGACATTGAGGCAGGTGCCCCCCGGCTTGCCGGCCTCGACGATGACGGTGTCGATGCCGAGCTGGCCGGCCCGGATGGCGCAGACATAGCCGCCGGGACCGGCGCCGATGACGAGCAGCTTGCAGGAGATTTCTTTCATGGGGTTACCTCGACCGGTCGCCTTGGCCCGGTGCCGTATCGCCTGGGTTGGAGATTTGCTGAGGCGCTCGCGCCTTCGTCATTCCAGGGCGAAGCAGGGAGCGAAGCGACGCGCGCAGACCCTGGAATCCATGCCGTGACATTCGAGCGTTGCCACTGTGCGGAATTCTGCCCCGCCGCACCCTTCGATGTCAGGCACGGCATGGATCCTCGGGTCATGCTCGAGGATGACGAAGGCGCGGGGGCAACGTCCCTATCCATCGCGCTCTAATCCACGAAAATCAGCGCCGGCGTCTCCAGCAGCGCCTTAATGCGCTGGATGAAGACGGCGGCGTCCCAGCCGTCGATGACGCGGTGGTCGAAGCTGGAGGAGAGGTTCATCATCTTGCGCGGGATGAACTGGCTGCCGTCCCAAACCGGGCGCACCATCATCTTGTTGACGCCGATGATCGCCACTTCCGGATGGTTGATGACGGGCGTCGTCGCCACGCCGCCCATGGCGCCGAGCGAGGTGATGGTGATGGTCGAGCCCGAAAGCTCCTCGCGCGTCGCCGTGCCGGACTTGGCCGCCTCCGCCAGCCGGTTGACCTCGGCGGCGCAATCCCATAGGTCGCGCGCCTCGGCATGCCTGACCACCGGCACCACGAGGCCCGACGGCGTCTGCGCGGCGATGCCGATATGCACGCCGCCATGCTGGTGGACGATGCCGGCCTCGTCGTCGAACAGGGCGTTGAGCTGCGGCTGCTCGGCGATCGCCTTGACCATCGCCCGCATCAGGAAGGGCAGCAGCGTCAGCTTCGGTCGCTCGCCCCCCTTGCCACCGCGCTTGTCCTTGTTGAGAGCGGCACGCAATTCCTCCAGCGCCGTGACGTCGACCTCCTCGACATAGGTGATGTGCGGGATGCGCGACTTGGCGAGCGCCATCTTCTCGGCGATCTTGCGGCGCAGCCCGACGACCTTGATGTCCTCGACGCTCTCGTTGCGGGCGAGGCCCGGCGCCCTGGCAAGCTGCGGGCCACGCGCCATGAAGGCATCGATGTCCTCGTGGCTGATGCGGCCGGCCGGGCCGCTGCCGGGAACCTGGCGAAGGTCGATGCCGGCCTCCCTGGCACGCAGCCTGACGGCGGGCGAGGCCAGCGGCTTCTCGCCCTCGGCGCGCGGCGCGCCGGAAATGGATGCCGGATGCGAAGGCCGGGGGGCCGGCGCGGGCGACGGCGACTTCGGCGCAACCTTCGGAGCGCTCGGTGCGACGTCGGGCTTTTCGGCCGCCGGCTGGGCCGGCGCCTGCGTCTTGGGCGCGGACGCGGTTGCCTTCACATTGCCGTCGCCCGCGACCTGCAGCCGCACGATCGGGGAGCCGATCGCCACCGTGTCGCCGATCTCGGCGCCGAGCCAGAGAATCTCGCCGTCAACCGGCGAGGGGATCTCGACGGTCGCCTTGTCGGTCATGACGGCGGCCAGAACCGTATCCTCGCGCACCACGTCGCCGACCTTGACGTGCCATTCGACGAGCTCGGCCTCGGCGACGCCTTCGCCGACATCGGGGAGCTTGATGACATACTCGCCCATCGTCAGGACTCCCCTTCCATCGTCTCGACGAGCGCGCGGCCGACCCTGGCCGGTCCGGGGAAATAGTCCCATTCCTGGGCGTGCGGGTAGGGCGTGTCCCAGCCGGCGACGCGTTTGACCGGCGCTTCCAGGTGATAGAAGCAGTTCTCCTGAACCAGCGCGGCGAGCTCGGCGCCGAAGCCGGACGTCAGCGTCGCCTCGTGCACCACGACGCAGCGACCGGTCTTCCTGACCGAGGCGACGATGGTCTCGAGGTCGAGCGGCAGCAGGGTCCTGAGGTCGATGATCTCGGCATCGATGCCCGTTTCGGCGACGGCCGCCTCCGCCACATAGACCATCGTGCCGTAGGCAAGCACGGTCAGCGCCTCGCCGGACCGCCGCACCACCGCCTTGCCGAGCGGCACGGTATAGTGACCATCGACCACCTCACCCAGCTCGTGTTTCGACCAGGGCGTCACCGGACGGTCGTGATGGCCGTCGAACGGCCCATTGTAGAGCCGCTTCGGCTCCAGGAAGATCACCGGATCCGGATCCTCGATCGCCGCGATCAGCAGCCCCTTGGCGTCGGCCGGGTTGGACGGCACGACGACCTTGAGGCCGGATACGTGGGTGAACAGGGCCTCGGGGCTCTGGCTATGCGTCTGGCCGCCGAAGATGCCACCGCCGGTCGGCATGCGCACCACGATGGGGCAGGTGAAATCGCCGTTGGAGCGATAGCGCAGCCGCGCCGCTTCCGAGACGATCTGGTCATAGGCTGGATAGACATAGTCGGCAAACTGAACCTCGACGCAGGGCCGCAGCCCGTAGGCGGCCATGCCGATGGCCGAGCCGACGATGCCGGCTTCACTGATCGGCGCGTCGAAACAGCGGCTCTTGCCGTATTTGGCCTGCAGCCCCTGCGTGCAGCGGAACACGCCACCGAAGAAGCCGACATCCTCGCCGTACACGATGACGCGCTCGTCGAGCCCCATCGATACGTCCATGGCGTCGCGGATCGCCTCGATCATCGTCCGTCTTGGCATGGGGCCTACACTCCCGCCTGCTGGCGCTGGCGTCTGAGATGCTGCGGCATCTCGGCATAGACGCCCTCGAACATGTCGCGCGCCGAGGGCTTGCCGCCGGCATGCAGCGTGCCGTGCCCCTCGGCCTCCTTCTGCGCGGCGATGACGGTGTCGAGGATCTCGGCTTCCGCCTGGCTGTGCCGCTCCTCCGACCAGACGCCCAGCTTGATCAGATGGTTCTTCAGCCGCACCACCGGGTCTCCCAGCGGCCAGGCGTCGGATTCGGCCTTCGGCCGGTAGGCGGACGGATCGTCCGAGGTCGAATGTGCGCCGACGCGGTAGGTGACGTATTCGACGAGCGTCGGCCCGAGATTGGCGCGCGCCCGCTCCACCGCCCATTTCGCCACCGCGTGGACGGCGAGGTAGTCGTTGCCGTCGACGCGGAGCGAAGGGATGCCGAAGCCTAGCCCACGCGCCGCGAAGGTGCCGGAGCCGCCGCGCGCAATGCCCTGGAAGGTCGAGATCGCCCACTGGTTGTTGACGACGTTGAGCACGACCGGCGCCTTGTAGGTGGACGCAAACACAAGTGCCGCGTGGAAATCGGACTCGGCGGTCGAGCCGTCGCCGATCCAGGCGGCGGCGATGCGGGAGTCGTTGGAGATGGCCGAGGCCATCGCCCAGCCCACCGCCTGGATGTACTGCGTCGCCAGGTTGCCGGAGATGGAGAAGAAGCCGTGCTCCTTGGAGGAGTACATGACCGGCAATTGCCGGCCCTTCAGCGGATCGGCCTCGTTGGAGTAGATCTGATTCATCATCGAGACCATCGGATAGTCGTCTGCGATGAGCAGACCGGCCTGCCGGTAGGTTGGGAAGTTCATGTCGCCCGGCGCGAGCGCCTTGCGGAAGGCGCAGCTCACGGCTTCCTCGCCAAGGTGCTGCATGTAGAAGGAGGTCTTGCCCTGGCGCTGCGCCATCTGCATGCGGGCGTCGAAGGCCCGCAGCGTCATCATGTGGCGCAGGCCCTCCAGCAATTCGTCGCTGGTCAGCAGCCCGGCCCACGGCCCGACGGCCTCGCCATTGCGGTTCAGCACCCGGATGATCGAGAAGGCCATGTCACGGATGGTGCGCGGATCGACATCGATCTCGGGGCGGGCCACCGATCCGGCCTTGGGAATGGTGACGTTGGAGAAGTCGGGCGTTCCGCCCGGCCTAACCTCGGGTTCCGGAACATGGAAGCGCAGCTTCCCAGCTTCGGTCATGACCTTGGTCCTCCAATGCTGCCGGCGTGATATTGCCACATCCGCGCCGCCAATTCATCGGGCGAGAATGGCGTGCCGTCCCCCGGTCCCCGGCCCCTCGAGGCCGATGCGGCGCGCAGGCGACAAGATGCAGATATGGCGGCGAAATTTCTTGTCGATNTTTTTCGCCCGCGCGCAATTTGGCGAATGACGGCATGCCGTCCGACGCAACAGCCGGCAAGTCGACCGCTGGAAGTCTCTGGTGCGAGTGCCCCACCCTGACCCACTCCACAAGGATAGGGCATTCCGCAGGCGCCGGTCTCGGCTAACTGGTGGCGTCACGAAGCCAGCGAGTAGGAACGCGACAGCGTTCTCGCCCTTGTGGCGGCGCAATCGCATGTGGGTACGACCCCCACTCCGGTCGGCTTTGCCGACCACCTCTCCCCCGAACGACCGGGGAGAGGAAGGGCGGGAGCCTGCCGAACCGGGCTCCTTTCCTCTCCCTCCGGAGGTGGGAGAGGTGGCGCCGCGTAGCGGCGACGGAGTGGGGAACCCCATATGCGGCTGCCCTGGAGGGGAGGGAATCCCGCAGGCACCGATCTTCCTTGCTGGCGACATCTCGAGGCCAGCGGGTAAGAGCGCGGCAGCGTCCTGCCACCCTGCCGTGAGGATTAGGGTGGGGGCGGCGCACGTGGCCGCGACACCAATGATGGGGCATTGCCCTGGCCAGCGAGAGCCTGTTCACCCGCCTCGCCGCCGTGCTAACCACCTCGGCATGGCACAGAAGAAGGCATATGAGGTCGATTCGTGGCTGGCGCGGCCTGATCCGGCCATGCAGATCGTTCTGCTCTACGGCCCGGATCGCGGGCTGGTGGCGGAGCGGGCCAAGGCCTTTGCCGGCAAGACCGGCCTGCCGCTCGACGATCCGTTTTCCGTGGTCCGGCTCGACGGCTCCGAGGTGGACGGCCAGGGACGGCTGCTCGACGAGGCGCGCACCGTGCCGATGTTTTCCGACCGGCGCCTGCTGTGGGTGCGCAACGCCGGCGCCCAGAAGGGACTGGCCGACGACGTCAAGGCGCTGGCCGCCGAGCCGGCGCGCGACGCGATCATCCTCATCGAGGCCGGCGACCTGAAGAAGGGCGCGGGCCTGCGCGCCACCGTCGAGGCGGCCGGCAATGCCATGGCTCTGCCCTGCTACGCCGACGAGGCCAAGGACATCGACGCCGTCATCGACGACGAGCTGCGCAAGGCCGGCATGGGCATGACGCTGGAGGCGCGACAGGCGCTGCGCCGCAATCTGGGCGGCGACAGGCTCGCCTCGCGCGGCGAGATCGAGAAGCTCGTGCTTTATGCGACCGGACAGAAGGAGATCGGCCTCGAGGATGTCAGGGCGATGTCGGGCGACGTTTCCGGCCTGTCCTTCGACGACGCCGTCGATGCCATGCTGGAGGGCAAGGTCGGCGATTTCGACGTCGCCTTCACGCGGCACTGCCAGTCGGGCGGAGCGCCGTTCCTGGTGCTGTCCTCGGCGATGCGGCAGCTGCAGGCGATGCAGGTGATGCGCGGCCAGATGGAATCCGGCGGCCGCAATGCCGCCTCGGTGGTCGCCGGCGCCCGCCCGCCGGTTTTCTTCTCCAGGCGCAAGCTGGTCGAGAAGGCGCTCGACCGCTGGAGCGTCGAGGCGCTGAGCCGCGCGCTGGCGCGTCTGCAATCCGCGGTCCTGCAGACCCGGCGCAGGCCGGATCTTTCCGTGCCGCTGGCGCGGCAGGCTCTGCTCGGCATAGCGGTCGAGAGCGCCAGGCTGGGGCAGAGATAGCGACAAGCCGCTTTCGCCTACCAATCGCGGGAATCCGATAGTTCGGATCGCCGATAGATAGGGTTCCTGCGACAGTTTGCGTTCGGAGGCCCATGCCGGTCGAAGGCGGACGCGAGCGGAAGTAGACCGTGCCCAACAAGATCACCGCCACGCCCGTGGCAAGGTAATCGCATATGGGCCC
>JGI26531J51214_10002452_pt1 | contig 12366 bp, 8 predicted proteins | sample ThiBiot_500_biof_2_FD_51214 | JGI IMG/M metagenome (IMG submission 51214)
AAATTGAACGAAATCATATTTCGAACAAGTAACACCATTGAAAGTACATTTGATGAGCATTGAACTGAGTGGATAGAAGAAGTCATTTAATGATTCATTTCGATTTAATTTTTCTTGAACAAATCGTGAAATAATCAATGCTTGTTCAGGTGAAAACGTTGTTCGATTCGTTAGATTATATTCATTCGTAAAATTTAAATACGGTTCAATAAGTTTATCAAAACGATACGGTGAATAATTACAAATGGTCACAGCTGGAAATGTTTGTGGCCATTCGGCAAGAAAATTAATTGATGTCAATGTTGGATATTCGAAATAAGCAAATATAGCTTGTACAATAAAATAACATGTTATACCAACGAATGATAAGAATGAAACTGTCCAAAAAATACAATTCTGTAAACTTTCACTTCGTGCAATGCCAGGGATACCATGAGTCGATGTGTTCAAACTAAAATCTCGGATAATTTCGCGAGGTTTCGGTGATTTTGGATCCGGTTTTAAAGCATCGGCATTAACCGGAAAAACATTTGCAATATGTTGTATCGTTGCATTTGACATATTTGATTGAAAAAATATAAATTCACATAAGCGAAAAAGGATTCAATTTATATTAGTAGGATATTTATGTATGTAATACTACGTATAATATTTACTGCAAATATACATAATTGATTTTAATTTGTAGAACATGTTTTTTAAGGTCTTCTTGAGTGTTTGAATTATGATTAATGTCATGTTTGCTTTTTTTTGGTTTCAACGAATTGATGCACTCTTCGGCTAATATGAAATAAATATTTCTGCTTTTTTGGACTAGTCTTTATTTGCTTGTATATACTTCTAAAAATCACGCAAAAAAAATAATAATAATAATTAGTTTCATCTCATTTTTTGTCGACAGAAAAAAAGGCAAGAACGAACGCATGTTCTTGATTTCTATTAGCAATTTGAATTTATACTTTGGTCTATTGATGTATCAATTAGTAATCATATGTACGGTTGTTCGTTTTATTTTTCCAAGAGTTAATTCGCAAACCGTTCCTAAATCATACTTTGACATCAGTGATTCTGGTAAAAGTTTTCAACCACCTAATTCTATTGAATTACTCCAAACATATTCTGTTCCATCACTTTTGCGATGTGGTGCTGATAAGAATGAATTATTTGATTTAATAAACAACATACTGATACCTATAAAATTTAGTCTGCAATAAAAACACGCAATGTCGTACGTTTGATTACGATTCACTGTCTCTTGTGTGTCGTTTATTTGAGAGTGAACTCAATACAGGCCAATTAGTCTCGACAGTCGCAAGTTCACAAGTGGGCTTTATAAAATATACTCCAGCATTATTCACTACTTTTCAACAACCTTGTTCACAATGTAAAGAGAGTCGATATCTGACCTGTTCAACTAACGATACATGTCAATGTCCAGTTCATTCATTTTGGAATGGAACTCAATGTATCAATCAACGTTATGCAAACAGTTCTTGTTTAAATGATCAATGGTGTCGTCAGGATCCTTTCGAACTCGTTTGTTCCCTAGCAAAAATATGTACTAGTAAGTCAAAATAAAGAACATTCTCATCACAAAAAAAAACAAAACAAACTTTTTTAGCATCTTTTTGCAATACGACGTATATGACACAAACAGTTTATACAACTGGCAGCTATCCATCTATGGTAGCAGTGCAAGATGTCAATAATGATAATAAATCAGACATTATTATTACTAATTTAGGAAATAATAACATTGGAATTCTTTTCAATAGTGGTAATGGAACATTTCTTGCACAACAAATTTATTCAACAGGCATCGGTCCATTTGCAGTTTCTATTGTTGATATTAACAATGACAACAAGCCCGATATTATTGTTACAAACTATTATGGCGACAGTATCGGTATTTTCATAAATAAAGGAAATGGTTCATTTTATGCACAGATAACTTATGCAACGAATTTAGAGCCTCATGGTATGGCAATAGCCGATGTCAATAATGACAATAAGCCGGATATTATCGTTACAAATTCTGCTGATAATAGTCTTAGTTTATTTTTCAACATTGGAAACGGTTCATTTACAACACAAATAGTTATTTCAGTTGGTTCTACTCCTCATGGTATAGCTGTAGCTGATGTCAATAATGATAACAAACCTGATATTATTATTACCAATGCTGGCATCAACAATGTTGGTGTTCTCGTCAACTATGGTAATGGCACATTTATGACACAAAAAACGTATTCAACTGGTAATGCTCCATGGGATGTGGCCGTCGTCGATATTAATTGTGACACTAAGCCTGATATGATCGTCGCAAATTATGCTTCGAACACTGTTGCTGTACTTGTCAATATAGGCAACGATTCATTTGGTTTACAAAAAAGTTACACGACTGGTTCGAATCCTTTTGGTATTGCAGTTGTCGATGTGAATAGTGATTATAAACCTGATATTATTGTGACAAACAATGAGAACAAAACTGCTAGTGTTCTCCTAGCATACTGACAGTATACCTCTTTCTCTTTATGTGAATTGGTAGTAATGATGAATGTATAAATTGATGACAAATAATTAGTGTGAGAATCTATCGCGGTTATACGTAGAAGAAAAAAAAGTTGAGGGATGGATGCTGATCTATTATTTAAACGTACTATGGTAGAAGATGGGACCAAATGATGTTTGTCGTCGTTTGAATTAATAAAGTCATCTATACTTTTCGGATGCAAATGCCATAAGGACGTACATCTTTATCACTAGGATTAATCCAGTATTCACCAATATCAGTTTGCTCATCAGCAGGTATTCTTTGTAATGTTTCAGGGTTAACACGATTCTGTAACACAACTAAATAATCTGAGCCATTGTAAGTGAATTTAACAGCATATTTTTCTGCTACTTTAATATCAGGAGTGGTATAAACACCATATCGAAATGGAAAGTCTTTTCCATTTGTTAGTTCACTTCCTTGCATAGCAATAGTTTTTCCATCGTATTGACCAGTTCCATGATATGATACGGGCCATTCGCCCGGATCATTGCTACAGCGTAGCCATGTCATATTCTCAAATCTACCGGAAACTTTAATAGCAAAACGTTGCCAACCACATGGACGAATATATTTTATTCCACCTCGTATAAAATTTCTATTCTGATCTTTTATATTTCGAAAATCATAATCATGAACAGGGTCCATACTAGAAGGATCCAAAATAGTGCAGGATTCATTGTCGTCTCCAAGTAGAAGAACTAGATGTACTGTACATTCATTTTGTATATTACAATCACATAATAATTGTTCATCATTCAATTGTCGACCAGCAAATATGATGCGTTGTTTATTAGCTGGTATGTTTGCATTCTCTTTGATTACAAGTTTTAAATCACCAACTGCATTACTGGAATTTATGGAACATATAATCGTTTGACCAGTCAATGTTTTCACAAATATCGTAATCTTATTTGTTTCATCTTCTATTCGTGTGGCGTCAGCAACACCCACAGAACCATACGAATATGTTTTATCATGATAGTTAAATAGACAAATTTTTCGTGGATTTTCTTCCGGAGTAGCAGATGATTGCAATTCTAATCCGATAATTGCTGATATGGCGGATGTTAATAATTCAAGTTTATTTTCAGTACTTGTTGTCAATCCCATTAAAAATTTTGTTTATGCTATGATATAGAAGAATATAGAATGTTGATTCAATAAATCACGCATGAATCATATGATAACACGATAAGATAGAAGTTATAATAGATGGCGCACAAAACAAATCAATAAGTCACGATGATATTCACAATAAAAAGCATCATGTGTATATTATTGTTATTCGCGTGCACAATACAGTTATTGAGTAATGAACATAAATTGAATACGTCATTGAAAATAAAACTCACGTTTTTTGTATTGCTTCTTTACAAGAATTGTGTATCGATTATCATCCGTGTAAATTATTTAAACAAGTCAATAACTCTCTAGTGTCGCTAAAAGTAAACCCTAAAAATGCCCTGAGAAAAGGTCGATGTGCATCTCTTTCGTATGTTTATTTTTGCTAACGCTTTCACACTAATCTTACTCGTCACACTTGATAGATTTTGTTTTTTTCATGATTTTTGTCTACACATCTTTCTTTTGCATAACACTCAAATATTTGATTAATCAAGTAGATCGTCAAATATATGTCAATTTATTTTCGATGACTGGCTAGAGAATATTTATTACGAACAGAAAAGAAAGAAAAATCGATCCTCTTTCGTTTCCATTCTACCGATTTAGGTATTACCTGTCAATATAAAATGAGTAGATGAGTGTTTTTCTACGTCAGCAATGATTGCAAAATGTATATGATAAACATAATCAAGATAAATAATCGTCTGGATTTTCTCCTATATGCACTTGCAATTTTCTCTCTAAAAGAGAAAGAAAGAGATAATCAATAATTGAAGATATTTTTACCTATTTAATTTACATCGACGAAACGACGCATATAAAGACTATAAAAACGATATAGCTCTCATTTCAAAAATATTTTATTATATCATTTGACTACGGTCATAAATTTAATAAGATTCGTTGCTTAAGTGTTCTACATTATGCTTCACGAAGCAACAAATAAAGAACAACTAGACAACAAGCATTCGACTGGATCACCATGGTAAGTAGACATATGAAACGATATTAATATTTCTACGAATATTTTTCTCTGCTTTCTCTAGGATAACAGTGCCACTTACATGTCTATGTTGTACACTCTGCATGGCTCTCGTTGCTTTCGTCATCATTCTCGGTCTGATACCACTTTATCTACAATCAAACACAGTGAATACGGTCGCAAACGATTCCTGTACGTTAACCTTTCGATTTCTAATATATTTCTTATAAACAAAACTCTTTTCATTAATTATTGTAGTATCTCTTACTGTTGGATATAGCATTAATACAATCAATGTGATATCATTAAGCAATATCGATTTATCCACATTGTCTAACCGCGTATGCTGTTTTCTTCTCCATGGACATCATACTAGTTTTCTTGTTTCTTTATAGTTTATGGAAACATTAAATCTGAAAGGAGTTTCTGTCAATTCCGTTCAATTTATTCCAAAATCTTCGATCAATACGGCTAAAAAGCGAAGAGCAACACCCGATGAAGGTGCTACAACAGCATGTAACTCTAGCGACTGGTGTAATATCGTTTTCACTTTCAACTATCCAGCTGGCTGTGCATCTCTCATTAAATGCAGAAACAAATACAAGGAAACAGTTCGTCATACCCTTTCTGTGCTACGATCCAAATTCCAATTGATGATTCCGACTGTGAACGGTTCAGTAAATGTTCAATTCACCTTCTGTTCATTCAATTCGATCGCACCAGGTAAGTGCATTAACATAATTTCCTATTACTGGGATTACTTAGTACATGTATTTTTCTTTAGCGAGCCAAACTATTCAATCAAATTCATCACAGAGCACTAGTATAACTTCACAGACTGTGTTACCCTCCATAACATCCCAGCAAGGCGACACAACAACCACAGAAGAAAAATTAGCAGAGATTTTAACACAACAAACACCGAGCACAGGCGAAACAACCATTTCAACTGCTACGGATACTACGAATACCGATCAAGGAACTAATGCTTCCATAAGTGTCAGTCCTCAACAAACCACTACAGAAATTGAAGTGAGTCCATCAAGCACGATTACCACTCAACACAGTACTCACAGCGACGCTTCAAACAGTTCAACTGAAACTAACACAGGTACGAGTCCCACCAGCAATAGTACTACACCGATCGGTACGACAAATACAACAATCGCACCAAGCATATCAAACGATATCAGCACTCAGCCTAGCACAGGTCACACAATTGACAATAATACAAGTCAAATCACAAGCGGATCAACACAACAAAACACTGAACGTACTTCCACCAGCAAAACTCCATCTAATGAAATTAGTACTCACGGTGGTACAGATGACACTAGCCATAGTAGTACAACCAGTCATCTTACAACTGAACACACTTCAGCTGGAACTGGCACAGGCAGTACAGATAGCGAAACAGGACTATCCAGTGGTGTTACTACACAACATACTACAACTGACACAGGAAACACAGGAAACACAGGTAACGGAACGAGCGGAATTACAACCCAACATTCAATAACGACAACGGGCACAGGAAGTACTGACAGTGGAACAAGTCCGTTCGGTGATATTACCACGCAACATACTACAGCCGGAACTGACACAGGAAGTACAGGTAGCGTAACAGGCTCATCGAATGGTGCTATCACACAAGATACTTCAACTGGTACAGGAAGTACAGCCAGCCGAACAGATCCATCAAATGGAACTATGACACAAAATACTGCAACGGACACTGGAAGTACAGGTAGCGGAACAGGCCCATCAAGTAGTACTACCACACGATATACTCCGACTGGTACCGAAAGTACAGATAGCGGCACATGGTCATCCAGTGGTGTTACCACACAAGATACTCCAACTGAAACTGGCATCGGAAGTACAGGTAGTGGAACAGGCCCATCAAATGATGTTACCATACAATATACTGCAACTGGAACTGGCACTGGAAGTACAGATGATGAAACTAGCCTATCAAGTGATACTATCACACAAGATACTCCAACTGGAACTGGCATCGGAAGTACAGGTAGTGGAACAGGCCCATCAAGTGATGTTACCACACAACATACTGCAACTGGAACTGGCACTGGAAGTACAGATGGTGAAACCAACCAATCAAGTGATACTATCACACGATATACTGCGAGTGGCACCGAAAGTACAGGTAGCGTCGCAGACTCATCCAGTAATATTAGCACTCAACGTAGTACAGGTGAGGCTATTGACGGTAGCACAGACAGCGGAACAAGTTCATCTACTGCAAGCAATAGTCTAGATAGTACAATGGCTTCAAGGGGAATGTCTACCGATGAAGTTACAACTCTATCAATTGGATTTACGATGGAAGGCACTATCAGTGAAGGTGTGATATCTCCCGACATTATCTCAACGATAGTTGAAGAGACAAATAGTGGCACTGAGTCAAGTACACACAGTGCTACAGATGCTATTGTTATTGGCACCACTGATGATAGTAATCCACGAAGCTCAGAGTTGAGTACGCAACTTGGAATAATTACTGATATTGACGTAAGCACCAAACCAGAAAGTATTTCATCATTGGATTCGACTATTGCGGAACGGAACACTGATGACATGTATTTGAGTACAGAAGGGGAAACAAATGGCGTCGTCGATTCTAGTACATTACAAACAACCAGTGGCAATGTCTATTTAGATACACAAGATGGAATAAGTACGGCGAATGATTTAAGTAAAACTCCAGAAAGAAGTACTGATACCGATTTAATCACGGAACATGAAGCCATTACCGATATTTCTTCGAGCACCAACGACTTAACGAATACAGCTCTGGATTTTAGCACAGACGGTATTTGGAATACAGAAAGTTCTTTTAACACGAAAGACCATACGACTCTGTGGATTGAGAATACTGAAGCGCATGAATCAACTACAGCGGATCATGGGACTACATCCGGCTTTAGTAATTCTGATAGTAGCGACCTAATCGAAGAAAGGTCTACTTCTAGTAATAATGATCAATCGAGCGAAATGACCAGTTCTACTGACATCGATGAAACATCTACTGTTGGTGGTATTCTAGAACCCGAAGACGCGTCTACATCTGGAGGCATTGAAGAACCGAACGATACATCTACATCTGAAGGCATTGAAGAACCAAGTGAAACATCTACATCTGGTGGTATTAGCGGATCGAGTGAAACTTCGACTATCGTTGATACTGAGGAACCGAGTGAAACATCTACTGCTAGCGCTATTGAAGAACCTGAAGAGCCAGAAGAAACTTCTACCGCTGATGCCATTAGCGGATCAAGTGAAACTTCAACTATTGTTGACACTGAGGAACCAAGCGAACTGTCTACGGTCGGAGATATTGATGAATCGAATGAAGTTTCTACTGTTATTGGCACCGTGAAATCAGATAAAACTTCTATAGCCAATGATATTGACGAAACACATGAAGCTTCGACTGTTTTTGACACTGTGGAAACGGCTGAAACTTCTACTATAAGTGATACTGATGAATCGGGTGACATTTCGACTATTGGTGATATTGATGAATCGGGTGAAAGTTCGACTGGCATTAGCACTGTAGAACCAGGAGAAAGTTCTACTATCTTTGGCACTGTTGAAACGGTTGAGAGTTCTACTACAAGTGATATTGACGAATCAAATGAAATTTCTACTCTTGGTGATATTGATGAATTGGGTGAAAGTTCGACTGGCATTAGCACTGTAGAACCAGGAGAAAGTTCGACTGCCATTGGCACTGTAGAAACGGTTGAAACTTCTACTATAAGTGATACTGATGAATCGGGTGACATTTCGACTATTGGTGATATTGATGAATCGGGTGAAAGTTCTACTGTCTTTGGCACTGTGGAAACGATTGAGAGTTCTACTACAAGTGATATTGACGAATCAAATGAAATTTCTACTCTTGTTGATATTGATGAATTGGATGAAAGTTCGACTGCCATTGACACTGTAGAAACGGTTGAAACTTCTACTATTGGCGACATTGACGAATCGACTGAATTAACTACTGTCGATGATATTGAGGACTCAGATGAAATGTCTACTGTTGTTGACATTGACGAATCAGACGAACTATCAAGCATAACAACAACTACTACTACAACTACAACCACTACGACGACTACAACAACAACGACGACTGCGAAGGTTGAAACAAGTAAGTTCTCAAGGATTAAGTAACCAAATTGATAGTTCAATGAAAAGTTTCTGAACGATGAAATAATTGAGATATTGCATGTCTACAGTAGATACTGTTGTAGTTTTTACAGTATAAACTAGTAAAATAAGCGTTCTATTTTCTAGATTTGGTTGCATTTGGCAGTCAAGTCACTTATTCAGTTGGCATACGTCCATGGGCAATAGCAGTGATCGATATCAATAATGATACAAAACCTGATGTTGTCGTTGGACGCGAAGGTTCGGCCAATGTTAGTGTTCTCTTCAATCGTGGTGATGGAACATTTCTTGCACAAACTACTTACCCAACTGGCAGTATTCTACGTTCAGTAGCAGTAGTAGATGTCAACAATGATAACCAACCCGATATTGTTGTCGCAAACTATGACACAAATACTGTTGGCGTGCTCATCAATGTAGGTAATGGAACGTTTTATTCACAAGTAACTTATGGAGCTGGCGTTAATCCACGATCAGTAGTAGTAACGGATGTTAATGGCGATGACAGCCCTGATATTATTGTTGCAAATATAAATTCCAAGAATGTTAGTGTTCTCTTCAATCATGGCGATGGTACATTTCTTACTCAAACTACGTACGCAACTGCCGTACAGCCAATATCAGTAGTAGCAGTCGATGTCAATGATGATAGCAAAGCTGATCTTGTCGTCGCGAACTACGGTTCAAATAATATTAGTGTTCTCTTCAATCTTGGTAGCGGCACGTTTTCTGCACAAACTACTTATCCAACTGATACTAGACCACGTTCAGTAACCGTAGTAGATGTCAATAATGATGGTAATCCCGATATTGTGGTTGGATATGATGCTGGAAACAATGTTGGCATTCTGTTCAATCTTGGTGGTGGGATATTTAGTACGCAAACGACTTACGCCACGGGTGGTACCAATCCATGGTCTGTAACAGTCGCCGACATGAACAGTGACGGTAGACCCGATATCCTTGTCACAAATTACGGTTCGGCCAGTGTTACTGTTCTGTTTAACACAGGGAATGGCGAATTTCTTTCCAAAGCCACTTATACAACAGGTACTCAACCAATATCACTAGCAGGCGTAGATGTGAATAGTGATGCAAAGCCAGATATTGTTGTTGCCAACTATGGAGCAAATAATATTGGTGTTCTGCTGAATGTAGGCAGTGCAGTGTTTGCGGCCCAAACTGTTTATGCAACTGGCTTTAATCCATGGCCAGTGGCAGTCGCAGACATTACTAACGATCAGAAACCTGATATTGTTGTTGGAAACATGGGTTCGAATAATGTTGGCGTTTACTGGAATTATGGCAATGGAACATTCCCTTCTCAAAATACTTATCCTAGTGGTAATAGTCCGCGATTTGTAGCACTAGCCGATGTCAATAATGACAACTACATTGATATTGTCGTTGCAAACTCTGGTTCGAATAATGTTGGTGTTCTCTTCAATCTTGGCAATGGTACGTTTCTTCCTCAAACATCTTATGCCACTGCAGCTAATCCGCGTACACTAGCAGTAGGAGATGTTAACAATGATGGCAAACTCGACATTGTTATTGGATCTTACGATACAGGAAAAATTGGAGTTCTGTTCAACACAGGCAATGGTACATTTGTTTCTCTAACTTACTATTCAACATTAGCTCAGCCAATGTCTCCAGTAATATACGATGTGAATAACGATGGTAAACCAGACATTGTTGTCGCAAATTACGGTGCACAAAGTATTAGTGTTTTTCTGAATACAGGCAATGGCTCGTTTCACTCCCAAACTACTTATCCTACCGGTACTAGTCCCGTTTCAATAGCCGTAGCCGATGTCAATGGTGACAACAATCCCGATATTATTGTTGCTAATTCTGGTTCGAACAATGTTGGTATTCTCTTCAATCTTGGTAATGGTGCATTTCTTCCTCCAACAAATTATACTACTGGTTCTACTCCACGTTCAGTAGCAGTAGCCGATATCAACAATGATGGCCTACCGGATATTGTTGTCGTCAACCATGATTCGAACAATATTGTTATTCTCATTAATACAAGTGATGGTACATTTTATTCGAAAATTACTTATTCAACTGGATCTAAACCAACGTCAGTCGCAATCAGCGATCTGAATAGCGACAATAAACCGGATATCGTTGTGGTGAACTCTGCTTCGAACACTACTAGTATTCTCTTACACATCTAATATTTCANTCTGAACTAAGAACTANATTCATTTTCTCATTTTTTTTTCTCTTTTCATTTATTCGAATAAAATCAATAAAACCTTGTCAAAAATTATGACTTCGCCCTTGAACGAATTGAACGGTCGATATATTTCATGAGTCAGAAGACCTTGCGATATATTTTGATGATAGAAATGACGTCATGATATTTTATGAGTCATGACCTCGAGAATTATGTATATATATATATATGTACGATGACGATTAGTGTTTGCATCAGAAAGAAAAAAATGAAGTTCATATTATTATTGGTGTTCTTTGTTTATGCATCAGCAAGTCGTTATAGACGTCAAATTAATTGGAATCCAGATAATTGGGCATTCGCTTGTGATTTTCAAGGAAATGATCTGAGCAACGTACGAATCCGAGGTGAAGATTGTGGTCGAAGATGTTCCCAAACAGCACATTGTACTCATTTTACATGGACAGGACACGAAGGTGGTACTTGTTGGATGAAAACGGGAGAAATATCGCGAGATAATGCGCATTATACAGGTGATCACAGTATGGTTTGTGGTATTGCTAATCGGATTGGTGACAAATACAAAAAACTTTATAATGTTCTTGCTACACGCCATGACGCTCATGAAGCTGGTGCTTGTGAATTACCACCATCGAATTATGCTGTGTCTCATCCATTAGCATTAGGAACTATTAATTCGTTAGAACATTTAAAATTTACGCCTGATTTATGTGGTCATATTCTCGACATAGATTGTGGTCACGGTGTTTTATCTGTTATTGTTATGAATTCAAATATAGGAGGTGGTCTTGATCTTTATAAATCAAGTTGGAGTCAATTGACAAATAACCAACCACCAGGACAAGCATGGTGTAGTGTTCAATTATCTGATCGAAATGCTTTCAATTTCGATGGTCCACGTTGTTTCTACAAGCCTGGAACTGATTTCGGAAATGCTTATTATCACAATGTCGGTTTACTTAATACAAAAGGTCGACTAGTTGTACGTGCTACGATTGACAATCGTCCTGGAGAACATCGTGGTGATAATCCTTATTTTGCATTTGATTTCGGCCCAATATATGACAACAAAGAAGTGGTGTTTACTTATGATGATGGAAATACAGAAACTGTTTATTTGAGAGATTGTGAATATCAACAAAATAATAAACTTTGGTTTTAAGTAGCTATTTGAAGGACACGATTGAATTTTAAGAAACGTTCCATGAAAATATCGACTAATGGCAAAACATGATGGTTCACGGATTTTCGATTTAACCTCATAGTAATTAAGGCTTTAGTATACCATAT
>JGI26531J51214_10002462_pt1 | contig 12338 bp, 9 predicted proteins | sample ThiBiot_500_biof_2_FD_51214 | JGI IMG/M metagenome (IMG submission 51214)
CCAGCAACACCGTCAGCGGGATCATCACGATCAGCAGGATGATGAAGGGCACGGAGCGCAACAGGTTGACGGCGAGCGCCAATCCCCCGCTCACCACGCGATTCTGCCAGATCTGCCCCGGGCTGGTGAGCAACAGCAGCACGCCGAGCGGCAAGCCCAGCGCCAGGGTCAGCAACAGCGAGCCGCCGAGCATCGCAAGCGTGTCGAGACAAGCCTGGCCGATCTCGCTCCAGTCGACATTGGCGAACCAGCCGTTCATGCCGCCACCTCGCCATGCTGACGCAGCGCCGCGAGCGCGGCTTCGGTGTTCCCGCCGGACAGGCCGAGAGTCAGCTGGCCGAAGCTGGCGTCCCTCAGCCGGCCGATCCGGCCGTCCAGGATTACGAAGTCCGTACCGGTCTCGCGCGCGATACGGGTGAGCACGGGCTGCAGGACCGCATCGCCTTGCAACGTCAGGCGGGCGAGCGGCCCGTCAAAGGCGAGCGGCCGCGCGTCCTCGCCGTCTTCGTCGATCAACGCGCGGGTCTCCGCTGCCCGCGGGCGAAGGAAGACATCGGCGACGCTGCCCGCCTCGACGACGCGGCCGGCGTGCAGCACCGCGACGCGATCGCAGACCTGACGGACGACTTCCATCTCGTGGGTGATCAACACGATGGTGAGCCCCAATTCGCGGTTGAGGTCGCCAAGGAGCGCGAGGATGCTGCGGGTCGTCTCCGGATCGAGCGCGCTGGTCGCCTCGTCGCAGAGCAGGATGTCGGGATCGGTCGCCAGCGCCCGGGCAATGCCGACGCGCTGCTTCTGCCCACCCGACAGCTGGGCGGGATATTTGGCGCGATGGTCGGCAAGGCCGACACGGGCGAGCAATTCGGGCACGCGCGCGGCGATCCGCGCCTTGTCGGCTCCAGCGATCCGCAGCGGCAGCGCGACATTGTCGAATATGGTGCGCGAACCGAGCAGCCCGAAATTCTGGAAGATCATGCCCACGCGCCGACGCAACGCGCGCAGGCCCTCGCCGGAGAGGCCGTCCAGCGCAATGCCGTCGATCTCGACCCTGCCGGCGGTAGGGCACTCGAGCCCGTTGAGCAGCCGCACCAGGGTGGACTTGCCCGCGCCCGAGCGGCCGATGATGCCGAACACTTCGCCGCGAGCGATCTCGAGGTCGACGCCAGCCAGCGCCGCATGACCATTGGCGAAGGCCTTATGAACGTTTTCGAGATGGATCATGGGCTTTCCGGATGGCGCCGGGCTGGGATTGCCCGGCAGGTTCACGAGCGACGTGGATAGCGCTTCTGCTTCGCCGCACGCACGAGATGAGCTTTAGCGTGCGATAGCCGAACTTGCTTCTTAATGCCTACTCGATCAGTATGAATTTGATGCGTGCCGATGAAGCCAGCATTCGCTCTCGTCCGGCTTCGTCGCTTCCCCGGGCTAGGTCATCCCCCCGAGCTCAGGTCTGGGCCGCGCTCTTCCCCCCGATGAGCGCGGCCCCTCTTTCCCTCAGGCTTCGGGCCGGACAGTCGGCCGGGTATTGGGATAGATCTGCTCGACCCTGGGCTCGCCGGGCGCCGGGCCGCGCATCCCATAGGCGTTCACCGGCTGCGAACGGTTCACCCAGAGCGCATAATAGAGATGGTCGGCGCGCGGATCCTCGGTGTTCGGATGGAGCAGGATGGTGAGGCCGAGGCTGTTGAGCTGCAGCCACGGCACGATCACCGGCAGCAGATCGTTGGTGAAGCCGAAATAGAAGGACGGCGTGACGTGCGGCCCGCGCGGCTCGAGGTTCCAGTTGCCGAGTTCGACGGAGAAGCGCTCGGCCGCCCATTTGCGGATCAGCGCCGCCTTCGCGTAGCTGTCCTCGTCGAAATAGATGTGCGCATGATAGCTCTCGATATCGGTATAGGCGCGCGGAGCCGAGGGCAGCACCGCCTCGCCCGGACGTACCGAGCTGGGGCGCGGCGTTGGCTCCCTGTAGGTCTCATAGCCCCAGGGACTGCGGCCCGCTGCGCCCGGCGCGGGGGCGGCAACCGGCACGGTCTGCGCCCGCGCGTCCCGTGCCAGCCCGAGCGCAGCCAGCGCCGCGGCGCCGCCGCCGAGCAAGGCCCTGCGCCCGGGAGAAAGCAGATCGGCCCACATCTGGTCGTCGCGTTCGTTGAAGAAATTGGGTTCCAGCGACATGGGTCGTTCTCCGATGCGGTTCAAAGGACAAGCTTGCCGCCCACGATGGCGAGCGTTCCGGCAAGCACGGGACGCAGCACCCGATCGGGGACGCGCGTAGCGACAAGGCTGCCGACGACGATGCCGGGCACCGATCCCAGCAGCAGCGACCCGAGCAGTACGAAGTCGATCGAACCGAGAACCCAATGCCCGGCCCCCGCGATCAGGGTCAGCGGTACGGCATGGGCGATGTCGGAGCCGACGAGGCGATTGGTCGGGAGGCGCGGATAGAGGATCAGCAGCACGGTCATGCCGAGCGCGCCCGCGCCGACGGACGACAGCGAGACGAGCACGCCGAGCACCGCGCCAAGGACGATCGTCAGCGCCGCCACCTGGCGTTCGGGCCGCGGCGGTCGGTCGTTCGTGAAATATTCGACGATCCGGCGCCGGAAGAAGATCGCCACGGCGGTAGCGATCAGGGCGACGCCAAGCGTGAGGCTGATCACGCGGCCGGTGCTCTCGAGATGCGTCCCGAGCGCCGCCAGCGCCAGCAGCGTGACCAGCGTGGCCGGCACGCTCCCGATGGCCAGCCGCCGCACCACCTTCCAGTCGACCGTGCCGCCGGCGCCATGGACCGCAGTGCCCACTGCCTTGGTAGCCGAGGCATAGAGCAGATCGGTGCCCACCGCGGTGGCGGGATGGAAGCCGAAGACCAGGACGAGCAGCGGCGTCATCAACGAACCGCCACCGACACCCGTCATGCCGACAAGCAGGCCGACCAGCACCCCGGCGAGCGAATAGAGCGGATCGAAATGCGTCACCGACGGGCCACCGTCGCCGGGCGATAGGCCGGATCGCGCGCATCGCGCGCGGCTTGCGCCTTGGCGAGCGTCGGCGCATCGCGCGTCGCTTGCGGCGCGAACAGGCTGATCTTCACTGGGTTTCTCCCATGGTTTGATCCCGCAATGCGAGGCCATGGCCGCCGCCCGTTTATTCCTATTCATCAAATAGGAATTTAGGCGCGTGAAAATCTATCGCCGCCCCAAGCTGGCGTTGCGCGCGACGGGCCGCGCTATCGCATCCCCCTATCGTTCCCTGCCCGCATCCCGGCGCCGATCCCCTGTGCGTCAAGGGCGGAGCAGCATCTATCCCGCGCGCGCGGGCAGTCTGGCGACATCGATCTGCTCGCCCATCCATGCGCTGAAATCGACCATCGCGTCGTTGCTCCGCCAATCCGTACGCCGAACGAGATAATAGGCGTCGTCGGTGTGCAGCGGCTGGTCGAAGGGTATGACCAGATTGCCGCTCGCAAGCTCCGGCGAAATCAGGAACTCGGGTATCAGCGCGACGCCGACGCCGGCCGCCACCGCCTGAGCCAGCATCAGGAAATGCTCGAACCGCTGCCCCTGCAGCCTGGGCAGGTCGACGATCCCGCAATCCGCGAACCAGCGGTTCCAGGCATCGAGGCGGGATGCCTGGAACAGGAGCGGCTTGTCGATCAGGTCCGCCGGCGATCCTACCGGATGGGATGCCAGCCAATCGGCACTGCAAACCACCACCGCCCGCTCCCCGAACAAGCGCAGGTGCGAAGCGTCCGGCCAGTCCGGCTGGCCGAAATGGATCGCCCCGTCGAATCCCTCCTCTTCGAGGTCGAACGGAAAGGAACGCGCCGCGAAATTGACGGTCATCTCGGGGTGGCGCGCGGATAGTCCCGGCAGCCGCGGCGCGAGCCAGCGCATCCCGAAGCTCGGCAGCGTCGCGATCATCAGGGTCCGCCCGGTGCCGCTTGCCAGCCGGTCGGTGGCCAGCCGGATCCGATCCAGCGCCGGCCTGACTTCGTCGGCATAGGCGCGGCCGGCCGCGTTGAGGGTAACCCGGCGTCCATGCCGGTCGAACAGGCTCGCCTGCAGCCAGTCCTCCAGCAACGCCACCTGCCGGCTGACGGCGCTCTGCGTGAGGCCGATATGCGCTGCCGCCCGCGAGAAGCTGCCATGGCGCGCCGCGGCGACGAAGCTGTTGAGCGCCGCCATCGGGGGCAATAGCCGCCTGCCTTCACTCATTCCAAATGCTCATCTGTAGATGACACTAATCCGTTTTGAATCGCTCCATCCATACCTCACATGGCCGCAAGCCATTGGCAACCAGGTCGAGGTAAATGATGAATGAGCATCAAAGCGCGTTGGATGCACTGGTCGGCGCCATCCTGCCCGCGGATCGGATGCGGGCAGCGCGGGATATCATCGAACCCATGGCGGATTCGGCGAAGACCGCCTCCGGCGTCGATGCGCTCGACTTCACGGTAGCGCTCAACACGATCCTCTTCGCCGACCTGCTCGATCGCACCGCGACGGGCGCGGCCTATGTCGACGATGTCCGCCGTTCGGGCCGGCGCGTCCGTTTCGACCATGGCGCCCTGCGGACGATCCGCCTTCCACATGGCGATACCGGCAGCCTGCCTGCCGGCGAGCAGGCATTTCGCCGGATCCTCGAGCCGCTCGGCTATGCGGAGGCGGCGATCTATCCGCTGCCCCGGCTGCGGATGACGGGTCGCGCCTATCGCCACCGCACCCATCCCGAGACCATTCCCCAATTCTTCGTCAGCGAGCTGCACGTCGACCGGTTCGACGCGGAATTCGCCGGCGCGGCCGCACGCGTCTTCGGCACGTCCCGGGATCCCATCGACGCGGAGACCGCGGCCGCGCTCGCCCGGCTTGGCCGGGGGGAGGCGCTGCCTCCCGACGTCGCGGCGCATGCGCTACGCGTGGCTGTCGACGCGTTCGGGCGCCAGCACGACCGGCCGATGCTCGCGGACTATGAGCTCCTCAAGCGCGCCTCGGCAGAGGCCGCCTGGATCGCGACCGAAGGCAATGCCTTCAATCATGCGACCGACCGAGTGCCCGATGTGGCTGCCCTGGCCGAAGCGCAGCGCGCGCTCGGCCGGCCGATCAAGGACAGCGTGGAGGTCTCCGGCTCCGGGCGCGTCCGCCAGACCGCCTTCCGCGCCGATCCGGTCGATCGCGCGTTCGGCATGCCGGCGGGCCCGGATCGCACCCTGTCGGTGCCGGGCTCATTCTACGAATTCATCACGCGCGACGTCGATCCGGCAACCGGCACACTCGACCTGTCCTTCGACAGCGGCAATGCCACCGGCATCTTCGGCATGACCAAGGCCGCATGACCGACGCCGCAACCTCCCTGTTCGACATGCTCGCCGAGATCGTCGGCGCGGCGCAGGTGCTGACGGACACGTCCGACCTGGCCACCTATCGCACCGATGGCCGCGGCGCCGGCGGCGGCGCGCCGATCGCGGTCGTTCGGCCGAGCGATGCGGCCCAGGTATCGGCGCTGGTGCGGCTGGCGGCCGGAGCGAATATCCGCCTCGTCGTCGCGGGCGGCCGGACCGGCCTGGCCGGCGCGGGCCTGGCCGCCGAACGCGAGCCGTGCATCCTGGTAAGCCTGGAGCGGCTCGCCGGCCTGATCGAAATCGATCCGGTCAACCGCACTGCCACCGTCGACGCCGGGATTCGGCTGTCGGCGCTCAATGCGGCCGCGGCCGAGCACGGGCTGAGCTTTCCGATCGATCTCGGCGCCGATCCGGCCATCGGCGGCATGATTGCCAGCAATACCGGAGGCGCCCGGCTGCTGCGCTATGGCGACGTGCGCGCGAACCTGTTGTCGGTAGAGGTCGTCCGCTCCGACGCGAAGGGGTCGCGCATCGCGCTGGGCGCGCCGCTCCGGAAGAACAATACCGGGCTCGACCTCAAGCAATTGCTCGTCGGCGGCTGCGGATCGACCGGGATCGTCACGCGCGCCACCATCGCCCTGCATCCCCTGCCCGCCGCACGGTTGACCGCATTGCTCGCGCTCGACGACCCCCATTCCGCACCGCGGCTCCTGCTGGCACTCGAGCGTGACTTCGGCAGCTGCCTGTCCGCGTTCGAGGGCATGAGCGAAGCGGCGATCCGCGCCGCGGCGGATCACGTCCCCGGCCTCCGGCTGCCGTTCGACAGCGTTCCCCCCTATGCGGTGCTGGTCGAGCTGTCCGCCGGCGCGGCGTTCGACGAGAATCTGCTGGAGGAGCGGCTGGCGGCCGCGCTGGAGCCGTTCATGACCGGCACCGATGCCAGCATCCGCGACGCGGCGATCGATCGGCGCGACAGGCTCTGGGCCTTGCGGCACGCGATTCCCGAGGGCTTGCGGGCGAGCGGCACGGTGGTGGCCTGCGACATCGCGCTGCGCCGCGGCGACGTCATGGTCTTTCGCGAGCGGATGGCCGGCTTGCTCGCCCAGCATGCGCCTGGGCTGGTGCCCCATGACTTCGGCCATATCAGCGACGGCGGACTCCACTATAATCTCGTCTGGCCGCGCACCGGCGGCACGCCGGACCCGGCCCTGCTCGACAAGGCCCGCACGCTGATCTTCGACACCGTAGTGGGGGAATTCGGCGGCAGCTTCAGCGCAGAACACGGCATCGGCCCGCGCAACATCGCGAGCTATCGGCGCTTCGTGCCGGGCGCGGTGCGCCGCCTGGCCGGCGAGATCCAGAACATCATGGCCCCGGTGTCGATCGGCCGGGTCGATTTCGGAACGACAGGAGAAGGCACGGAATGAGCGAAGCATTGATGGGCGTCTACAACCGCGCCCCGCTCGAAGTGGAACGCGGCAACGGCATGTGGCTCCACACCCGCGACGGACGAGCCTTTCTCGATTGCGTGGCGGGCATCGCCACCAACTGCCTGGGCCATGCCCATCCGCGCCTGGTGGCGGCGCTGGAGGAACAGGCGCGCAAGCTGTGGCACGTCTCGAACATCTTCCGCATTCCCGGGCAGGAGGAACTGGCGGCCCGCCTGGTCGGAGCGACGTTCGCGGACGCGGTGTTCTTCGGCAATTCGGGATCGGAGGCGGTCGAGTGCGCGCTCAAGGCCGCGCGCCGATATCATGCGGTCAACGGCGCTCCGGAGCGGATCGACATCGTGGGGTTCGCGGGATCCTTTCACGGCCGCACCTATGCCGCGGTCAATGCCTCGGGCAATCCCGCCTATCTCGACGGCTTCGGCCCGCGCCTGCCGGGCTATGTCCAGCTCACCATCGACGACCGCGCCGCGATCGACGAAGCGGTGCGGCGCCCGACGACGGCGGCGGTGATCGTCGAGCCGGTCCAGGGCGAAGGCGGCGCCCGGGCGCTCGACGGCGAATGGCTGTCGTGGTTGCGCCGCCTGTGCGACGCGCACGGCGTATTGCTGATCCATGACGAGGTGCAGAGCGGCATGGGCCGCACCGGCCGGCTATTCGCCCATCAGTGGTTCGACGGCGCGGAACCGGACATCATGGCGGTCGCCAAGGCGCTGGGCGGCGGTTTCCCGATCGGTGCCTGCCTGGCCACCGCGGCAGTGGCCGGAGCGATGACGGTGGGGGCCCATGGTTCGACGTTCGGCGGCAATCCGCTGGCCATGGCAGTGGGCATCGCCGCCTTTGACGAGATCGCCCGGGAAGAGACGCTGGCCAATGTCCGCGCGGCTTCGGACCGGCTGACGACGGGCCTGCGCGATCTCGTCGCCCGCTTCCCGGACGTCGCCATCGACGTGCGCGGCAAGGGCCTGCTGATCGGCATCCGGATGGTGCCGAACAACCGCGAGATCATGGCGCTGGCGCGCGACCACGCGCTGCTGGTCGCGGGCGGCGGCGAGAATTGCATCCGCCTGCTGCCGCCGCTCACGATCACCCTCGACGAGGCCGACGAAGTGCTGCGCCGGATCGAGGCAACGTTCGCCGCGGCGCGCGTTCGCTTCGCCGCCGCGGCCTGATGCTGGTTGCTCGGGCCGTTGCCGGGCAAAGCGGCGACGGCCTGCCTATATGCGATGCCGATACGCCCCCGGACGGGCGTGTCGGCGACATTGTCCCTGCAAGCGAGTGAATGCCATGTTCCTGCGATCCACCGATCCCTCTTCCGGCGAGACCATCTGGGAAGGTCGGCCGACCAGCCCGGCGGAATGTCTTGCCGCGGTGGAGCGCGCGCGCATCGCCTTTCCCGGCTGGGCTCGCACGCCCTTGGCCGAGCGCGTCGCGATCGCGCGCCGCTTTGCCGAGATCCTGCGCGATGAAGCCGAGGATCTCGCCATCCTGATCTCGCGCGAGACCGGCAAGCTGCTGTGGGACAGTCGGGGCGAAGTGGCTGCCATGATCGGCAAGGTCGAGATATCGATCGCCGCCCAGGCGCAACGCGCCGGCCTCGACGAGGCCGCCATGCCGTTCGGCCGCTCGGTCCTGCGGCACCGTCCCCATGGCGTGATGGCGGTGCTCGGCCCCTATAATTTCCCCGGCCATCTGCCCAACGGGCACATCGTCCCCGCGCTGCTGGCGGGGAATTGCGTGGTTTTCAAGCCGTCCGAGGAAACGCCCGCGATCGGCGAGCGCATGGCCGGCATCTGGTCCCGCGCCGGGCTGCCCGGCAATGTGCTGCAAGTCGTCCAGGGCGGCCGGGAAACCGGGGCGGCGCTGATCGAGGCCGATATCGACGGCTTGCTGTTCACGGGATCGGCCGAGACCGGACGCCATTTCCGCCGTGCGTTCCTGGACCGGCCGTCGGTGATCCTCGCGCTGGAGCTTGGCGGCAACAACCCGCTCATCGCCTGGGACGGCGATCCCGAGGCGGTGGCGACCCTGGTGGTCCACTCCGCCTTCGTCACTACCGGCCAGCGCTGTTCGTGCGCGCGCCGCCTGATCGTCCCGGACAACCGGCAAGGCGCCGCGATCGTCGACGCGGTGCAGGCACTGGCCATGCGCCTGCCGGTGGCGGCGTGGAACGACGGGGCCGACGCCTTCATGGGCCCGCTGGTTTCCGCGCGCGCGGCGGCATCGGCCGGGGCCGCGTTCGATGGCCTGGTCGTTCAGGGCGCCGCGCCGCTGCTGCCCGGCGGCTCGATCCCCGGGCGTGGCCCGGCCTTCATCGCCCCGGCGCTGTTCGATGCGACCGGGATCGACCTGCCCGATCGCGAGATTTTCGCGCCGGCACTCCAGGTTACTCGGGTCGCGGATTTCTCCGCGGCGGTCGCCCGCGCCAACGCCACGGCCTTCGGCCTGTCCGCGGGACTGATCTCGGCCGATCCGGCGCTGTGGGAGCGTTTCTCGACGGAGATTCGCGCCGGCGTGGTCAACTGGAACCGGCCGACCACGGGCGCCGCTTCCAACCGGCCCTTCGGCGGGCTGGGGGAATCGGGCAACCATCGCCCGAGCGCCTTCTATGCGGCCGATTACTGCGCCTATCCGATGGCGAGCTTCGAGGCAGAAGCGATCGAGGCGCAGCCGGTACCCGGCCTATAGGCATTGCCGGTCCCTTGTCAGCCGATCAAATGCTCGCCCAAAATGCGAAACGCCGGATGGGCGGTCTGGTAGGGGCCGTTCGACCACAGCAATTCAGGAGCCGCGCGCGATGATGGGAATTCTACGGGATCAGGTCCGGGTGATCCTGAACGATTTCGGCGTGGCGGCATCGGCGCTGGAAGGAGGGCCGCTGGTGGCGACCTCCCCCATCTCCGGCGAGGCGCTGGCCGAGCTGACGGTGCACACGGCCGGGGATTGCGACGCCGCGGTGGCGGCGGCCGTGGCTGCGTTCCGGCAATGGCGGCTGGTGCCCGCGCCGCGCCGCGGCGAGTTCGTGCGCCGGTTGGGCGAGAAGCTTCGCCTGCACAAGGACGCGCTCGGCCGGCTCGTGACGATCGAGGCCGGGAAGGTCCTGTCCGAAGGGTTGGGCGAAGTCCAGGAGATGATCGACATCTGCGACTTCGCGGTGGGCCTGTCGCGCCAGCTCTACGGCCTGACGATGCCGTCGGAGCGCGCGGACCACCGGCTGGTCGAACAATGGCATCCGGCCGGCCCGGTCGGCATCATTTCCGCGTTCAACTTCCCGGTCGCGGTGTGGAGCTGGAATGCGGCGCTGGCGCTGGTGTGCGGCGATTCGTTGATCTGGAAACCGTCGGAGAAGACCCCGCTGACCGCGCTCGCGGTGCAGGCCCTTTTCGAGCAGGTTGCCGCCGATTTCGGCGACGATGCGCCCCGCGGCCTGTCGCAGCTGCTGATCGGCGGGCGCGAACTGGGCGAGCGGCTGGTCGAGCATCCGGACGTGCCGGTGGTGTCCGCAACCGGGTCGACCCGGATGGGCCGCGAGGTTGGGCGGGTGGTCGCCGCCCGCTTCGGCCGCAGCATCCTCGAACTGGGCGGCAACAACGCCTCGATCGTCACGCCTTCGGCCGATCTGGACCTCGCATTGCGCGCGGTCGCGTTCGGGGCGATGGGCACGGCGGGCCAGCGCTGCACCACGCTCCGCCGGCTGATCGTCCACCAGGACATCGCCGACGATTTCGTCGCGCGGCTGCGCAAGGTCTATGCCGGGGTGACGGTGGGCGATCCGCTCCATGGCAATGCCCTGGTCGGCCCGCTGATCGATCGCGGCGCATTCGAGGCGATGCAGGCGGCGCTGAATGCGGCGAGCGACGCCGGCGCCCGCGTCCATTTCGGCGAACGCCTGCCGATCGGAGACGGCGATGCCTTCTATGTTCGCCCCGCCCTGGTCGAGGCCGATCGGCAGGACGGGCCCGTGGTGCAGGAGACCTTCGCGCCGATCCTCTACGTCCTGCGCTATTCCACGCTAGACGAGGCGATCGCGCTCCAGAACGGCGTGCCGCAGGGCCTGTCCTCCTCGATCTTCTCGACCGACATCCGCGAAGTGGAGCGGTTCCTCTCGGCGGCCGGATCGGATTGCGGGATCGCCAATGTCAACATGGGGCCGTCCGGCGCGGAAATCGGCGGCGCGTTCGGCGGCGAGAAGGAAACCGGCGGCGGCCGCGAAAGCGGCAGCGACAGCTGGAAGGCCTATATGCGGCGCCAGACCAACGCCATCAACTATGGCCGCTCGCTGCCGCTGGCGCAGGGCGTGCGCTTCGACCTGGAGGTGTGAAATCCGCACGGAACGCTCCGGCGGCGCGCTCCGTGACGCTTATGTGTAAAAACGCCCGTCCTCCCCGCTAAGCAGCGCAGGCCCCGAGCATCGAAGATCGAACCATTACGGCGCGTTCGATTGCCGATGCTATTGGGAGGGCATGAAGATGGCGGGAAAGAAAGACCGGCTACTATTTTGCGCGACGTCGCTGGCGGCCCTGTTCGCGCCAGCGGGCGCCATGGCACAGGAGGCGGCGGACCCGCCCTCCCAGGCCGATATCGTCGTGACCGCGCAGCGACGGGCGCAGAACGTCGTCGACGTGCCGCTGACCGTCAACGTCCTGTCCGGATCGGAGCTGACCAAGCGCAACATCACGTCGCTGCAGGATATCGCCGACAACGTGCCCGGCCTGGACGTCTTCTCGCAGGGCGGCGGCAAGCAACTGATCCAGATCCGCGGCATCAACAGCCTCAGGGGCACCTCGTCGCTCGTCGGCATCTATCTCGACGAAACGCCGCTCACCGGATCGCAGGACGGCTTCTACCCGGTCTATGCCGACGCGGGGGCGCTCGACCTGGCCCGGGTCGAAGTGCTGAAGGGGCCGCAGGGCACCTTGTTCGGCGAAGGAGCGATGAGCGGCGTCATCCGCTACGTCACCAACGACCCGAAGCTCGACCGGATCGGCGGCACCGTCGACTATTCCCTGTTCGCCACCGATGGCGGGCGCGCTTCCGCCCAGGTGAAGGCGGCGCTCAACCTGCCCCTGTCGGATACGCTCGCAGTGCGTTTCGCCGGCGAGTATCAGAACAATGGCGGCTGGCTGGACAATGTCGGCACCGGTGCCAGGAACGTCAATTCCAACCAGATCTATGACGGGCGCGTCAAATTGCTGTGGCAGCCGGACTCGCGGCTGCGCGTCGTCGGCATGGTCGACATCCGGCACAATGACGAGGATTCACCCTCCTACGCCAATATCCTGCCCTATGAGAAAGGGCTGTATCGCCACGCCATCGATCCCCATGGCCGGACGAGCGGCGTGTCCGAGCTCGACCTCTACAGCCTGCGCGTGGAATATGACCTCGGCTTCGCCGAGCTGATGAGCAACACCGCGCACAGCCGGCGCTACAGCAACAGCAATCTCGACCAGATCTACTACGCCACCAACGATCCGGCGGCGCCGATCGTGCTGGAGATCGCCAACACGCGCTATCTCAACAAGCAGTCGATCACGAGCCAGGAACTGCGCCTG
>JGI26531J51214_10002467_pt1 | contig 12329 bp, 9 predicted proteins | sample ThiBiot_500_biof_2_FD_51214 | JGI IMG/M metagenome (IMG submission 51214)
AAAAAAAAAGAGAAAAGGAATTGGTTTTGTTTTTGTATGTACATGTCAGTTGATCAAGGGATGATGAACTCAGACATTTCATACTTACGTACCTATATCGTACCAATCATATCGACAGATCATCAATTAGCACCGACGAATACGCAGAAACTACTGCATCGTCGTCAAGATGTTTGTAATTCAGCACGAAGATCAACAGCAAATAANTTGACTACATTCGAGCAGACGTTGACCTTTATTGAACAATTAAAACGAAATCAACATCGTTCAATTACAGAAATGAATCATTTTGCTGATCAATTGACTAAATCAGCTCGTGACACGCAAAAAAAAACTTTAACACCACAAGAATTATCTCGTCAAGTCAATCTCAAACTCGAACATCTGATTCGTACACGTGTCATTGAAAAACATCGTATTATTAATCAAACAAACCATTTGCCAGTTACAAAATCAAACATAACAAAACAAACACCAAGAGAGCATTTCAATCGATCAACATTAATCTATTTGAATCAATCACGAGAAACTAACATGACAACAGCATCAACAATAACAACAACAGCGAATACGACAGTTTTGCAGGATGATTTTGTCGATAAGGAGTCGTTAGGAGATAATGATGATGAGGCATTCGAGGAAATGATCGAAGAAGAAAACGTTACTTTTATACAGATAGAACCGTAAGAGTTGTTCGTTTGTTTGATTCTGAGAGAATGAATTCGATGAAAAATACAAAAATTGAATTGAAATTATGAATTTATATTTAGACTGACGGATAAAGATCCATTTGAAATCGAAGATGAAGAATATGAAGCCGAGATTGAAGATGAATCCGTTCGAAGTTCAGAGAGTGATGGTAAATCTTTCATATTGAATTTGTTTTCTTTTCTTCTATCTTCTCATTTGCATTTGAATAGTTGAAACAGATGCAAGTTTTAGTCTTGATCCAAATATACTCTTATCGGATAAAGGTAAAGTATTTGAGCTTTTCAAAATTTAAAGTCAATTGATTGTTGTGAATTAGTTCGTCGAGTGGGAAATACTGAAGTAAAGTCAGGTTTTATCCCTAGCTTATTCGTAAATGTTCCTCCAACAATTCGATTCTGTACTGAAACTCAACGACGTAAGTCGAATTCCAAATCGAAAGTTTTTCATTAAAAGATCTTTCGGTTCATTCTAGTCGAACAATTGCCTCTACCATTACGAAAAATGATGAAATGGAAAATGAGTTCAATCACTCCGAATATCGTTAAAAACACCGTCATTCGTTCTGGTTTTCGTTTGATCAGTGGTGAGTTTGTCTTTTTTTTCTTTTCTATTGTCTTTCATAATTATTTTCTTCTCTTTCTAGTCGATGGTAGGATCTTTTCCAAGTTTTTTTTCTTCAATATTTCTAAAAAAATGATTGTTCAGAGGGCAACGATTGGCTCGGTACTTGGTCTCGGCACATGAAACCGATTTGTTTTAAAGCCATTCGCGAATACCAAAAAGTAAGCAACAACACGAATAGAGAAAACAAAATTTGATTAATTCTCCTGGCTTCGTTCTTCATTCATTTGAATATTTCAAAGGCTTTCTATTATTATTGTTTGTTATGTGCATTCGTTTGCTTAGGTTAATCATTTTCCCGGTTCATTTCAAATCGGACGAAAAGATCGTTTATGGAGAAATCTCTCGCATATGCAAGCTGTTCATTCGCGACGAGAATTCGATTTTGTTCCGCAAACATTCGTCCTGCCAGCGGATTTTCTGTTATTCAAACGAGTTTTTGAAGAAATGACCGATACGAAAGAATCGAAATGGATTATTAAACCAGTTCGTATTCATCGAGAAAATCAACGAATAATCAAAATTTTTTTTTGCTTGTTTTTAGCCCGCTAGTGCTCGAGGTCAAGGTATTCGTGTAAGTTTAGCATTTTGAATTCGAATAGAGAAATAAATCGATTTTTAATCTCGTTAGGTTATTAGTAAAATGGAACATGTACCGAAAAAACGACCGGTTATTGTTCAAAAGTAAATTTATTGTCAAAGGAAAAATCGTTTTTTTGTGAGAATTCTATGAATTTAGATATATCGCAAATCCTTATTTAATCAATGGTCATAAATTCGATTTACGCTTGTATGTTTACGTAACATCTCATGATCCTCTACGAATCTATCTGTTCGACGATGGTAAAATCGATATTTGTTAGAAAAATACCAGACTGACATTTGTCTTTCTTTAAGGTTTAACTCGGTTTGCGTCGAGAAAGTGAGTGTCAATTAAATGAGCTCGTTCATTTTTAATGTGTTGACACTTAAAAAAACAACAACTTAACTTTAGATATTCATCATCTGTCAAATCTTTGAGCGACCGGTTTATGCATTTGACAAACTATTCCATAAATCGATATAATAGCGAATACAAAACGAATAATGATTCAGGTGCATGTACTGGACATAAATGGTAAATTTTGAAAGCAAAGAAAAAACCATAGAAAAGATTGACTTATGTTTTGAAGGAGTTTGAAAGCATTGTGGGCTTATTTACGAAAACGTGATGTTGATGTCGGAGAAGTTCTCGATAAAATTAAAGATTTAATTATTAAAACAATCATTAGGTAGAAATTGAATTGTTTGAAAGCATAAGAAAATTAAATTTTGAATTTGATTTCAAGTGCGGATTCGTATGTCAATGTTCTAACGAAAGCTAATGTTCGACGAAAGTTTAGCGTTCATGAACTATTTGGTTTTGATGTTATTCTCGATGATCAATGCAAACCTTACATAGTCGAAGTGAATATTTCGCCTAGGTAGATACGACGGATTCTGTTTTTCGTTTTCGAATGTTAAAAATTCTTTTATTCGATTAGTTTACATTCGAATTCACCTTTGGATATTACTGTCAAAGGTTCAATGATTAGTGATTTGTTGAATTTAAGTGGATTTATGATACCTGATCGACGAGATATTCTATTCGAAGGTTCTGCAAGACGGTAGAAGATCTGACGATTATATTCTTTTCGATTCGATGAACAAGTTTCTTGTTTTTTTAGAAAACCAAAATTACCGAAAAGTTTGATATTTGATCGTCGAGTTCTTCCTCAAAGTTTATCAACAGATGAGAAACTCAAACATCAACATTTTTCTCAACGTTACAGTGACGAAGTAACAAAAAAAACGACAAACTTTACATTCAAAACTGTTTGTTTTTTTTTCGTTCGTTTTCAGCAAGCACGAAAGAATGTTCTCGATGTGTTAACACCTGACGATATTCGAATTCTAATCGAAACAGAAGATGAATTCGCACGACGTGGCTCGTTCGAACGAATCTTTCCAACAAATCAAACGAAAAAATATCTGAAATACTTCGAAACACCGAGATATTATAATATCCTATTAAACGAATGGATTTTGAAATACAATCGACTCGAAGAACGAGGTAAATGAACTCTCAAATATCTCTCGAAATTCAATCTCAACGATTTTTTAGCGATCGTTTTGCTCAATACATTCTGCAAGAAGAATATTCATTTACAAAATCCATCTGTTGATCCTAATCATATGGTAAGATTACAAACCAAAAGAAATACGATACGAACTTCGATTTGCTATTTCAGTGGACGCAATATCAAAAACTTCAAGGTCATTTATCACATCGGGACAATGACAATAATAATCCGAATAATTCTTAGCAAAATATATCCGACCCGATGGTGCTGATTTAGAGTTCTTGTGAACAGTAACAACGGTGATTTATTTTGATCGTTTTCTTATTAGTTTTTTCTTCTTTTTCTTTTTGGAATTATCGGTGTGCCTGATTGTATATAAATATACATATATGAATAAACATTTGATTTCATTCTATTTTTTGCTGCTTCATTTTTCTTGTAGGCTCATTTCTATAAAATAAAATATTTTCTTTTATTCGCTCGCTCGCGTTTTTCTTATATGTAGATGTCACTGATACTGATTTACTAATGGAGTAAAAAAGTTACTAATCAATAGATCTTATAGCTTACTTACTTTCGACATAAGCAATTCATTGAAAATGACTGTTGATCATAGACAAATCTTGACCGTTCTCGATGAATTGATGCAACCAATTTCCTCAGTTAAAATTCCAAATGAAACTGATAATGATGACGAACAAATTCTCACGATTAATCTGATATTTTCCAATGCATGTGATCGTTTTCATCAAGCTAATCAAACACTTCAAATACCTATAACACTTTCTGTGACATCGCCGATCTATTACCAATACATTCAAATTCATCTTCATCTTCTACAAAAACTTATCGAACTCGAACAAGATCATCTCTCATCACATTTGCCATTGTTCAGCATTCAAGATGAATCCATTCTTTCACGTTCGTTATCGTTCGTTATTCTTCTTGGTTTAACACTTCATTTCGACGAAGGTGTATCCCATTCAATTGAATCATATTTAAAAAATTCAACTACAACAATACATTTATTGAAATTAAAGAAAACACTCACACATGAAAATCGATTGATCTATCTCAATGATATTGTGAGTTGTCTTATGAATTATTTGAAAACTTACAATCAAAATTTATATGTTCTTCAACGTTTATATTCAATTTATTTTCTCGAAATAATTCTCAGTCATTTACAATTACTCTATTCTCCACATTTGAAAACGATTTCGAACGACGTTAATTTATCATCGAATATTCATCAAGAAAATCTCGTTTATCTTCAAAAGCATTTCTCAGCTCTATTTCTTCAACAAATCTTTCTACTCAATCGTTTATTATCGACAAATATTCAAAGTCCAATGTGGCTTAAACATCAATGTGGAAATATTCTCACATCGATCTTAATTGATGAGAATCAACAAGGTATTCGACAAATTCTACAAACAATCTTCGATTCGACAACAGCTGTCAACGATCGTCTCTATGTTTCCATGGCTAAAATTCTTTCAGCTTGTCCGAAATCACTTCAACCCGATCAGTACATTCAATGTATCAAATATCAATTAATCGAACTTATTCATGAACCAAAATTCATGCCAATTATTTGCATAACAATCAGTGAACTCTTTCGAAAATATCCTCAAATAATCGAAAAAGAAATCTTATCGAATATTTTCAATATTTTTCTCCTATGTCGAAATCCTATTGATAGACAAATCTATTCTGAAGAACAAATGAATGTGTTTCTTGATGATCTATCGAATCTATTAACTATTCATTCAAATGATCAATTGAGAATCTATATCGGTGAAACTTATTGGAATGAATTGATTAATCTTTATCTTGCATTGGAACGATCGTGTTCATCGTTAAAAATGAAATATTCTCAAATTCTTATTCAAATCTTTTCTTCGATGACAAACGAACAATTGATGAATATTTTCAAGAAAATTCTTTTCGAGCTGCACTATCTATTTCTCAAATATCAAACAAATGATCAAGCAAAATTTGAATTAATTTATGAACAAACAAATGAAAATAATTTGGAAATATTCTCTCAATCGATTAGTAAATTATTATTTTCAATTGAAAATCATTCGAAATTAACTGTTCAAATTTTTCTTTCATTTCTTCAATTATTAATTATCAAACCTGTCGAAGAAAAATTTCTCTGGACAAATAACGAAAAACTTCAATTCGAAAAGCAATATCTTATTATGCAGATTTTAAAATCAATTCTCGAATATCTTACCGAACATATGGATATATTCATTCAAAATCTTGATGATATCATACGAACTATTCAAGTAATTTCTTTGATTAGTAATGACAATTTTGACAAATGAAACGAATAATAAGATTATTGAGTAGAGTTGTTNTTATGAGTGGTCATTAGGAATTTCCTGTCAATTGTCACTTGATGTTAATTCTTTGACATTATTTTTAACCTAAATTTAGATTATTCTTGACAAAATCACAACAACATGTCAAGAGAAGACTAAAGAAAACTTTTTAATTAATGATGATAATGAAGATCTATCGTCTGATGATGAAGCTTTACAATTAACATTTACAATAGCATCATTACTAATAACTCATTACGACCAGGTAGATAATTAATCAAAATTTTGATTTTGCTTTGTAATATATTTTTGTTTTTCGAAAGTTTTCAACGGAAAATAAGCAAATTCTTGCGTCATTTTATCCGTCATTGGTTTGGATAAAAGAACATCATTTCAGTTCAGAAATTCGTCAATTAGCTGAAGAATTATCGATAGCATTTATAACATTTGGTGCAATTAAAGATGTTTCATCGAAACCAACAATAAAATCCAATCTTCTAATCGAAGAAATCGATTCTGAACGAAATCTACGCGATGAAACCTATGAAAATGCAATCGCTTGTTTATACGATGCAAGTTTACCCATACGTGCTCATGGTTTAATTCTTTTCCGACGTTTAATCGAACGATCAGACGCCAAAACTCTACAGAATTTTTCTCTCAATCAAAAAGAACTGTTCGATCGTTTTCAAGAACATTTACATGCCGATGATTCCTACGAATATCTAGCTGCCATTAATGTCTTTCATGCATTAGCTAATCATTATACAGATATTATTCTTCCGATACTTTGTCAAGAATATCAAAATGTCAACCGAAAATTAGAAGATCGTTTGAAAGTCGGAGAAATTCTTGTGAAAACATCTCGTGTACTAGGTAACGTGCACGAATTCTTATGTCATTTTAGTCTTTGAAATTGTAAACTGCAAAGAATAATGAAAGAGTAGAGTTTAAGATCGAGAAAACGTATATCGTTTTTAATCATTTATTCATTAAAGATTTCTATTTGCTATTTATATGATTTCTTTTCAAGGTGACATGTCTACAAAATATTCAAGTTTACTTATCAATACATTTCTTTATGCATCGAAACAGCTCGATGACGATCTGTACCGATCGAGTGCATTATCTAATCTTGGACAATTGTGTACGGTCTTGAAATACTCTCTTTCGAAACATCTGGTTGAAATTTTAACTGCTTTGAAAAGTTATCTATCGATATTTGAATCGAATGAAGTTCGACGTGCATCGATACTTGTTTGTGAATTACTTTGTCAATCACTTGATCAAACAACATGGTTAACAATACTCGGCAATGAATTACCAGCATTCTATCATCTGATTAGTCAACTGTATAAAAATGATCGAGATGAAATCGTTCGTTTACACGCTCAATTAGCATTGGAAGGATTAAATCGAATATCAAGAGAATTTCTACAACCACCTGTAATCTTAGAAAAAAAGATTCGAATTTTGTCATAAATACAAAAACGAAAAAAAAAACATTCATTATTTTTTCTTTCTGTTTATTATTATTATTTTTTCTATAATAAAATAAAAACGAGCAAGAGATATCATCTACAAACCGGTTGATGTATAGTAACCATATGCATGTGCTCGTCTTTGTGCCGGTTCCATATTCGTTAGACCTAATAATTGTCTTAGAGTCAATCGAAATTGTGGCGATGCAATACCATATAAAACGAAATTCAATGCATGATTCGAATAGGACATAACTAATGTTATCGAATTATAAAAACGATACTGATGTTCTTGATTTAATTCTTGAAAAATTTGTCCAAGAACAATCGGTGTTAATAGAATAACAAAAACAAGATTTAATATCAACAACATATAAGATATTTGTTTTGCACGACGTGTACCTTTACGTGTTTTACCTTTAATGCCGATTCGTATCGTTGAATGACCCAGAGAAAAAAATAATCGATAAGCAATTATTCCAGCACATATGGTCATAATTATAAATGGAATGAGTACATATGATAGAAGATCAATAATACTGTAGGGTTTTTCGAAAAATTGAAAATAAAATGTTGATGTATTATGTGTACAAATCACAGTGTCTTCATAGTATACAAGTTGATTTTGAACATATTTCGGCGTACGTTCTTTTGAGCCCATAAAAAATAGAATATGACTATTAATCAANGAAACAACAATACACATCGAGAGAAATATTCGATCAGCTGATTTCGGTTGTGATATACGTTTATTTANTTGTATGACTGTACAAGCTATAGCTCGATCAATTGACACAATAGTTAATATCCATGATGATAATTGTGTAGTAACGTAAGTTAGAAATGTATGAAATTTGCATAGAAAAAGATTTTGTATTCGTATATCAAATGAAAAATAATCACGAAAGATCAAATTTCCTAAGCCTAAATATAGAACAATTAAATCGATGATTGATAAGTAAGCTAAATAACGAAATGTTGAATGACTGCGTAATTGTTTTTGTGAAAAAACAATAAACGAAAGAGAATTACCAATACTACCAACGAATAAACATATAAGTGCAAAAGGTTTTGTTATACTAGAATCGTAAACTTCATTGAAGGGTGTTGTCAACGGAATTAATGATACAGTTGCTGTTGTTGTTGTTGTTGTACTTGAATAGATACGCGATGAATAACGTAGTGTTGATCGAACGAAATGGGCAATTGTTGTTCTTGATCTCATGTATGATATTGAAATGACAGGTTAGTTTTTTGTTAGTAGACAAATTCGATAATAACATGAGATAATAAGCATACTCAAAATTATATGGGTATTGAATAATTATAATATTTGAATTCTTAATTATATCAAGGCAAGGTTGATTAGTATTTCTTTCTAGAGAAAAAGAAACTAAAAAAGATGATATTGCATATTGAATCAATTAACACGTATATAGAAGTTAACAGACGAAAACTCAGATACTTATCTATGGATATATATATATATATATATGCATGTTTATCTGTGTTATTTTATAAACTAACTGATGTTTATGTGGATGCGTAGGTTTTCCAAATGTGGATAAGAAAAAAAACTGAAAGAGAGAGAGAGAGAGAGAGAGGGAGGGAGGGAGAAAGAAACTCTGCTTATTTCTTTCTTAACTATCACCAGTATACACTCTTTCTTCTTCGTGCCATCCATGATTTCCGCCCCAAGGCTCTTTGTTCTTCTGCTGACGTGTCTCCCCCTTCTTCTTGTTCCCTGCCTCTTCAAGACTTCTCTCGTCGTCTTTCTTTTTTTTTTACCAAACTATTGCTATTATTCAGTGATGACAGATAGGTTTAAGTTGTATGCACGTCTTGTTATATTCATCTTAGCCGCAATCCTTATTGTTGTTCGAGTCATCAACCTTTATTGTTGATTTTCTCGATGTCTTTTTCTCTTGAATTTCTCTCTGTTTTTTCTCCTCCTCCTCTTCTTTAATCGACCATAGCCGATTCTTATTGAACAATGCACGTTCGTTCGCAAATGCGTTGTTTCCAAACATTCATTATTATATTTATATGAGTATACAATAGATTGTGAAGAAAAATATAAAGAAAATGTCTGTTTTCTTCTTCTTCGTCTATTGGCACTTGTATGCGTGCTTGATGTCATCATTGTAAAAGAAATAAATATATATAAATGTCGAAAGATACACTAAGAATTCATTCGAAATAAAAATAAAGTAGTTTGATGTTATGGCTGTTGTTAGCATGAGAAACTCTAATATACATAAGATTAGTATTTAACTAAAGGGCATTAGAGAAAAAAAAAGAAATATATTTCTGTTTGCAATACTAATAATAATAATAAAAANAAGAAAGCTGAGCGCAAAAAGTCTCTTATCTAATATTTTCAAGCGAACAAGCAACAACAAAATACTGAAATGTGATGACTGATTTCAGCAAATGACACCTATCATCAGTGAAGCTGTCAGAAAGATCTGCGAAAAAGAAGAAAAGCGAACTAATTATGAAGTCAATCGAAAAAACAAATGAGTTTTTCATTCATCAAACATTAAAAGAACAAATCAGAAACGACAAAATTACTTCGAAAGAAAAGCATAAATGAGCTTTCCAAGAGTATCTCTGTTCTGTTTTGACTATTAATAGAATGCAAATTAAACGAGAGCACTTAGTTAGAATTAAAAACAAAACAAGACAAATCAGTTCGTTTTATTTCATCATATGCACGAAATAATTTATTCATAGTCATAGACATGTGCATGTGAAGTTTTTGTAAAGTCTCGGTCATTTCGATTTGAACCAAATAAAATGTCAATTAATGTGCAAACAGTGGTGGTTATTCGATCTTTTGTTTTCTTCATCGAAGCAAAAAAGAGAGAGAGAAAGAAAAGAATAACATCAGACATAATATTTTCTTGCTTTAATGACAGACAAATCTATTTAGTTCGCTTTAACGTCGACAAAAAATCTTGTCAGTGATCGATGACAACAAGATTGGACTTGTTTGTTTTTTATTAGTCAAAATTGCGAGGAAACAGCACAAAAAAAAGAGAATACAATCGCATACTATTTATTAATTGTTTTATTCAATTAAATAATTGAATTAATCGAAAAAGCTTTCGATGAGTTTCTCTNTCTCATTGTGTGTTGACTACTCAAATTTTCATATTGTGATAACATTTTTCGATAGATGTCATCGAATTAATGAAGCAAATATTCTATTCTTTGTTAATTATTTTAACTATTGATGAAATAGATTCGAAATCATCAGCATATTATGATTTCGCGGTGATCCCTCTACAATTTACCGAGCAAATGTATTCGTTTGCATGTATGCGTTAGTTTTATGCATTTGATATTCATAGAAGAGGTTGAATCTCTTTTTCTATTGGCTTATTCGAAGTTGTTTGGTAATATAGTTGTCTAACAGCAGCAGAAAAAGGGATGATCCTTTCAATAATGAGTAGTCGATTTATTGTTTTATGATCAAGAAGAAAATGAAAACATAGTCAATTCTAAAAATTACATCATGNTATCTGAAACAAATCATCTCAATATTCTCTTGTCATTTGTTCGTTCAATATCGAAAGCTACCGATCCGGATCAATTGCTCAGTGANAATAAGGTTTTTTTTCCTTGAAAACAAAAAATCAATTCGAATTATCAATATTTTATTTAGCGTTCATCGAATATACTCGATTCTCTATTAAAACAAATTCGAGATCGAATCACTAATTCAACAAAACATCTCAATATTACTCAACGTTTAGAAAACATCCTCATTAGTCTAGCGTATTTATCAGTTGAAATTCCTGATCGATGCAAAGTAATCAACGAAATTAAATATGCAAATAGAATGTCCTTCTTTTCAGATTCGAACAGAGATTGTTCGCGTTTTACTTGAATTCTATCAACGAATTCCAACAGCTAAATATTATGATGTTGCTTCGTTTAATTACAAACATGGTAAGAAAACTAAACTAAACAAACGAATGAATGAATTTATTTACAATATTGAGTAGCTCTACCACCGGCTGAAGTATTCAGTTTTGCTCTTCATACAGCTCTAACTGAATTAATTTCCACGTCTGAAGATGTCAAACTACGAGAACAAGTAATCTAGTGAAAGTCAACTTTCGAAAACGATTATTTTATTTAAATATAGATTCTATCTCATATCATTGATATCATTCGACAAATAATCGAAGGTCTACGTAAAGCTGCATATGATCATTCAAAAGGTAGATCTCAATTCCGAATCGAACATTCAAAATCAGTGCTGATTTTCTAGAACGATATCATTCGATCTATCGATTTGAAATTCCTTTTCTCTTCGGCGCACTTCGTGCAATCGGAAGGTATTCACTAATTGCTCTTGAATCGATTCATTTTTTTTCTTTCTTTAAGAATTTCTCTAAACGATCAAAGTCTGATTTCCCAATTATATCCGATGAATTTCAATTCAACAACTCAATCGATTCACATCGATTCATTGAATTCATCGGAAAATTCGACGATTACATTTCGTCCAATTATACCGAAAGTGTTAACACGAAATATTCTCTCATCAACAGTTGATAATCTACAAACAATAACAAATATCGAACAACAACAACAACAAGATTCAGCATCNATTTATAATAATCTTTCGTCGACCTATCGATCGCTAACGTAAACAGTTTTATTTTCTTCAAATGAAAATAAATATGTTTGATTTTTTGTTTAGCTCAATCGAAACAGTCGATCTCCCATTTTCTGACGAAGATTTACCGTTGGATTCGTTATTTTTCTCTGTATCAGGATCGTCCTATCATCGTCGAATACTCAATTCGTCGTTTACTTATTCCGATCGATTTCGTTTGTGTGCAACAACAACATTTCTCGAGCAAATACACGAAGTAAAAGTCACATTTTCTTTTGAAATTCAACATTTAATTTGTCAATCTTCAGGTTTTTAAACTCATCGACAATCGTGTGGTTAAATACTTAGACAAAGTCGCTGTTGTCGAGTACGATCTCATCAATCGAACGCAGATTTATCCATCGAACGTAATTTTGTTTCATTTTTACAACAACAAGAAAAAAAA
>JGI26531J51214_10002496_pt1 | contig 12215 bp, 10 predicted proteins | sample ThiBiot_500_biof_2_FD_51214 | JGI IMG/M metagenome (IMG submission 51214)
ATTTGATTAAGAAGTTTTTGTTTGAATTTGTCATCGCATTTCAATGGCATATTAACGCCAGTGGCTGGTGCAGTTGACATTTGTTTCATATATTTCGAAAATAGATGCGGAATGCCAATTAACATATTCACGAAATCTTTTTGTTGTTTTTCATAAATTGATAATAATTCGATATCAATTGAAAATGACGTGAGACTTTTACAACCGACAAGAAATAATTCAGCTGTTTTACGATAATATTCAATGATTCGTGCGCAAAGAATGGCTAAGGAATCGATTGCTTCATCGGCGAGAGTCTAAATAAGAAATATTTGTTTTCTCTCTATTCATTGATTGAGTTTTACTTTTTGGTCAAGTTCTGTATCCATCCAGTCCCATTCTTTAAGAAATTGATTTGCTGATTCATAAACTTCGAGTAATTTATCGACTGAAACCGTCGAACGTAATTGTGTTTGATAGGCTGTAAANTTTTGTGTAAGATCATCTAAACTCGGTACTAAATTATCTTCGTTATGATTCGATTGATCGAGTTCGTCATTATCGTTTTCATCGGGCAATTCGAAATATTTATCGATTTGTTCGAGAAGTTTTTCATTGCCGAAGCTCATCGTTTGAAGAACAGTCGACGATTGATTCGATAGTAATTCTAATGCTTCGAAATGTGCAAGACCTTGATGTTTTTCGAATAGTTGTAGAAATGTTGCCATTTCGTTTTTGTTTCCTGTTGAATTGGCGGTGGTGGCAGCAGTAGTTGGCTGATTTTCCTTTTCTTTTTTTGCTTCACGAATAATCTGCATAGAAAATAAGTTTTTTTTTTCTGTGTCTCTTTACAAAAGAAAAACGAACTTCAGATAGTGTTGGTTGATCCTTTTTATTTAGTAAACGCCGTGTACTTTTCAATTCAGGATCAGCTTCGTTAATCACCTAGATATCAAAAAAGAAAATCACGAAAAAANTGAAGTACTTTTAATTGAATATCGTACGTCGAATGTTTTNTTGCCAACTGTTTCAAGAACATCGAGACTACCGGCTACGACTTTCATGCCCTTAGATATATCAAATGAGTTATGAATATGCTTTTTTTTTNNAANATCAATTATCATACGGTTGTTGTTAGTTTTTCAAGACTTAATGCATTGAGCCAACCATCTTGGTTAATAGCANATTCATCTTTTTCGACTTGTGAAGACGATGATTCNGGTTCTGCAAGATTGAAATCGATTCATTTTATTAAAAAATATTGAAATGTATTGGTATCGAACAAACCATCTTCACTGTCTGATGTTTCTCCTTTGATTTTAAATGCCATTTGATTCATTTCAGCTAGTTTCTGAGGATCAGGAGCACCGAGACCAGCTTCAACAGACTCGATTACTGCACTAAAACCTTCACCTAAATACCAACAACAAAACGCGTATTGAAAAAGAAAACAAAGAAATGATTTCTATTTGATACGTACTGACAGTATTAGTCAATGTTGAAACACTCTGTTTAGCTGTCGATAGAAATGAACCAAAGTTACTCCATGGATTATGCCAAGTTGGCTATAAGAAAAAANGAATGAAATGATTTTTCAAAATAGAAATTGAATTTACTGTTTGTTTCGGAGCTTGAGCAGCGAGTTGATCGAGAAGAAAATGTGCATCTTTTGGTTCGTGTTTAGTAGTAGTAGCTGCTGTTGCTGTTGTTGTCGGTGATGGTGTTTCTTCCTGATGTAAATTAGTTTCCANAGGTTTTTTTCGATATTTTTTTCTTTGTAAACGTTGTTGATCAGATGATTCGGATAGTTCGTCTTCATCAGAACCGATATGTGATAGACTACCACTAGTTTTCGACGGTGTTGAAGATCGAGAAGATGTTGAATCTTGTTGTAATGGTTGTACAGATATCATATTTGCGTTGATTACTTCAGCTACTTTATTTTCACCATCATCATCACCACCCTCATCATCGTCATCATCATCGTCGTCTAAATTCCAATCACCCCATCCATCAGATACAGGTTTCACAGGACGTGGTGGAGATGGTGGAAGAGAAGATTGCACCGGTTTCGCATCAGTGATTATTGGAGGCGAAGGAAGAGGAGAAGTTGGGGGCTTAGTTATCGAAGGAGATGCTGATTCACCTTCATCAGCACTTTCGAATTCATCGTCGCTTTCGTTTGCTTTGAAAGAAGACATTGATGATAAAGAGCGAAAAATTTATAAATAATTTTCGAAATTTGTTAGTTTTTCTAGATCAGATGACACGTAGACAAAAAACGAAAAAAAATAAATCGCCGGGTATTTATAAACCTATGATTCACCACAGCTGTATTTTCAATCACGAGATTTTTCTGTTTTTGCATAACCTATAGAAAAACATTCTATTGGTCTTACAGAAGATTTTCACAATATTATCGATTGTTTGTGACATCTTTTGAGTCATTAAGTGAAATAAAAGAAAACTTTTCTTTGATTCTGATGTTCGCACCTTGTTGAAGTCAATGACATCTATGGAAAACTATTTCCATTCGTTTGAGAAATACACAAATATCATTCATTCATTGATCTCTCTCTCTCTCTCGTTACTCTGCAGAATTCGAATCAGCACCAAAGATCATTTTGTCTCATGTCCTATTGAATGACATGAATCTCGTTAATGTAAAATCTGCTAAAAATGGCCTTCTATTCGTTGGTTTCAATCAAGATGGCAGTAAATGATTTGCTGTTTTGTTTTCGCTATTCAAAATACGCTATTTCTTATCTTTCGCCAATTCAGATTGTTTTGCCAGCGGTTTAGAAAATGGCTTTCGAATATATAACACCGATCCACTTCAACAAACACAACGCCAAGGTAGATAAGCATAATTTTCTGAATCAATTGTTTCCTATTCGAAAAGAAAACGTTAATTTCTACAGATTTTCTTGATGGTGGTATCGGTCAAATAGAAATGCTCTTTCGTTGTAATTATGTTGCACTTGTGGGCGGTGGTAAATCACCGAAATATTTACCATCGAAAGGTAGTTATTCGATATCATCGCACAACGATGATGAGTAAATTTCGAATTGTTTGAAATCTGATGATTTTTTTTTATAAAATCTACACATTGATCTCTGAGTTGTGCGAAAGTAAAAACAACAATAGGTTTGTTTTGTTTCGAATNTATTTAGTTATGATTTGGGATGATGCAAAAAAACGTGTGGTTATCGAACTAGAATTTTCTACTGAAGTTAAAGGCGTTCGATTACGTCGAGATCGGTAGCGAACAATAATGGAAGAAAATTTTTCTTTTAATTTTCAAGTTTTTCTTCTAATAGAATAATTGTTATTCTTGAAACAATGATCAAAGTCTTTACATTTACACAAAATCCTCAACAATTACATGTTTTCGAAACATGTACAAACACTCGTGGTAGGAAAATAACGAACTTTTTTTATTAATAATTTTCATTGAAAACAAAATAAGGTCTATGTGTTGTCTGTCCATCGGGTTCGAAATCATTTATTGCTTATCCAAGTCGAACAATCGGACAAATTTGTCTTGTTGATCTTGCAGCAACAGAAAAACCTCTTGTAGAAGTTCATGCACATGAAGCACCGATTATATGTAAGTTGAAAATCATTGAACGTTACTTGAGAACGTCATTTTGCATTAGGTATGGCCATGAATATGACGGGTACACGTTTAGCAACTGCATCCGAAAAAGTATGCGGAAAAGATTTTGAGATTATGCTGAAATATAGAATGATACTCAAATAGGGGACATTGATAAGAATATTTGATACGGAAACAAGTCAATTAGTAAATGAACTACGACGAGGTGCTAACAATGCAACAATATATTGGTAAATATTTCAATTATGGTTTTTTGAGAATAAAAGTTTATTTTAGTATAAATTTCAATCAAGATTCTACTCTTCTTTGTGTGTCAAGTGATCATTCCACAGTTCATATATTTTATATCGAAGAAACACAAAAGAATAAATCTCGTTCATCTAGGTTTGNGTCAATAGCATAGATATAGAATTACAATTTTTCATTTTTTTTAGTGCCGTTTCCTTTCTCCCAAAATATTTCAATTCTCAATGGAGTTCTTGTAAATTTCATTTACCAGAAAATACCATAAGTGTTTGTGCATTTGGTCCTAATTCTGATGCGAACAAAACAGTGATTGCTATCTGCTCAGATGGGTCATATTCACGTTTTCTAATTACACCGAAAGGCGAATGTATTCAAGATCAAACTCGACAATTTCTCGAAGTTGACGAAGAAGGTTCAAATCTAGTTGGTGCTTCTGCTAATTGATCAAACGTTTTAGTCAAGCGCAATACGAACTATTTATTTCTAAATTTGTTTTTTTTATGTATGCGTGCGTGTGTTCTTATTTTTCATTTTTTGTTTCGAATGTATAAAAAACAAAAACAAAACAAAACCCAGTTGAAAAACAGATCGATTGATTTGAGGATAATTGTGATTCTGTTTGTCATTTTTTTTTATTCTATTTATTTGCCAGATGTTAATGAATTTTATTCGTTCGGTTTTATTTTTCATTTAAGATGAATAATATTCGAAGATGTTTAACTCAAATAGTACGATCGAGACCGATTTTTCAACAATCTCAAATGTTCATTCGAACGATTCCGTAGGCGATTCTTTTTTGTTTATTGAATAGTAAATAAATTGATTTCTACATAATCATAGAAAAGTTGTTTCGGAACATGCTCATGATAAAGAAATCGAACAATTGTTCACTAAAGTCAATCAATTAACTCAAAATTCGGATAAAAATCGTTTATTTGCCGTTATTCAACTCGGCAATGAACAACGTAAAGTAACAACTGAAGATATTATTTGTAAAGTCGATGAATTTCATCCGACAATTGGCGATCGTATTCGTTTCGAAAAAGTTCTTCTCGTTGGCAGTAGTGATTTTACAGTTGTTGGCCGACCACTTCTTAGTCCACATTTTGTTCGAGTCGAAGGTATTGTTATCGAAAAAACTCTATCTCAAACACAAATGGACTATTGGTATGCACCAAAACGAAAGAAAGTCGGAGCTCGACAGCATCGTAAGACAGACAGAAAGAAAAAAAACGATCAATCTGATTTTATATTCATATATTCTAGTGTGGCGTGATCCAATGACAATGATTCGTATTACGAATATTGAAATACTTGGCCCTATTCCAGGAACTTCTAGATCGAACAGTTGATTTGTTTTTTTTTGTTAGGACAGCTGGTTTTTTTTCGATTGACAAATATAGAAACAAAAACAAAAACGATACATTGAAAGTTTGCATAAACTACTCGAAACAGTGAACGAAAACGAACTGTTGGAAGAAAAATAGACATAAACATGATCTCATCCGGAAATGAAGTCTTCGTCAGAGGAAACACAAAATAAACTCAATAAAAATCTCTTTATGAAATTCGATTAGTTGGTTGCTTTCTTTGTTTCTTTTGCTAAATCAAAATAAAGTAAACAGATTATATAATCACTGTTTGTTAAAAACCTATCTGAGGGTAAATAGTATACGTATACAGAAAAAAATAATAAGCAAACAAACGAGTCTTTGTCTCATTTTCTTCATTGAAAATCTATTCATCACAATTTCGTCGTGTCATTTGAATCGTTTGTTACTGATTGACTTCGTGAACGAAGTTCAATATTATTATTGGATGTCGATGATTCTGGTTGTTCGATGACAATCGATGGTAATTGTTGACTTGTTGAGTCAGGTGAATTTAAAAACGGACGATCTTCGTCAGGAGCACGTAAACTCAAACTTAGTTTACGTAATCTAAATTAATTTCGGAATAGAATCGATCGAACAAAGAGATGCAAAAGAAACCTTTTCTTTATGGCTGAACCACGTGATGATTTTTCACTATCAGATCTCGAGGTTGTTGTTATTGGTTTCTGTTTAGCAATGACTTTCCATAGAGTTGTTTTGCCGACTTCTTCGGAGATATTGATTTCATCTGTGGGTGAACTTGACTGTTGAAAATAAAATTTAGATTTGAAAAGAAAAAGAACAATCGAGCAAAGTTTTACTTTATTCTCCTCGTTTGGTGATTTGATGATTTGATTAGCACCAAAACTAACTCGACTTTGATTTGTTGCATTTCCATTCTAACCGAAAAAATCAATTCAAAACATCGTCAAACATTGAAATCAATCGAACCTCAACACTCTCATCGATTTCACTATTTTTTCGTTGTTCAATTTCTTTCTTAACAACTTCAGGCATAACATCATCGAGATATTCCAACTCTTTTCGTGTAAATATATAATCCATAGCTTTTCGTGCACCAACCAACGCTAAAACCATAATTGGAAATAAAATCGATATCTTTTTTATCGATTTTATTATCCATAACAATGCTAAACAACTCAATTGTATCAATGTAAACAAATGAACGCGATTTGTTGAAACATGTTGCAGATAAACATAATCTGGCTGATATTTTTCAGGCATAAATATCAATAGAATTCGAGAGATTAATTGAATTTCTTTCATTGATGATATGCCCATATAAAGAAAAACTCCATATAAAACAGGCATTGGTATTAAACCGAGATATTTTGTTAGAAATACAGATAAGCCAATGAATAAGAAGACAATGAAGCCTGTTACACGTTGTTCACGTACACCGAGAAATTTCGGTTTTTCACCTGGTGCAGCTGTTTCCGATTCAAGTTTCAATGCAATAACATGATTAATCGATAGGACAGTCGCTGCAACAAACCATGGAAGACCAAGTATTGAATTGATTCCAATACAAAGTGCAACAATTAATAAATCAAGATGATAACCGCATCCTTTCTATGAATTTGAAAAGTTTGATTTTTAGATAAAAGAAAAGAAAATTTGNTTACCTTGAGTTTATTTTCNTTTCGATTGATAATAACAGCTGTTATTTGTTGATCCATGAAAATTAAAATTGTTGCTAATAGAGCAGGTAAAAGCGCTGCAATCCACATATATGGAGGATTTTTACTGAACGGATTTATAATCCAGCCGCGATCTGGTTTTGTAGTTTCGAATTTTCTTGGAACTTGTAATTTCGGTGTATCGAGACCGACCATATAATCAATAAGAACATTTATAAATATAGCTAAAACAACACCAAAATCGCTGATTTTCGAACGAACCTAGAATACCAACGAATTCATTAAAAAAGACACGCAAATATTCGAATACGTACACCCATTGGTAGAAATCGACTAAATTTGAAACTCTTCAATGTATAAGATAACACAAATGTTGAAGCAAATAAAATCATTGAGAAGAAGAATACATCAGGTATGTAAACTGTATTCGGGCTACGACAACCACTGCCAACTAATTCGTACGATTGATTTTTAATACAATCCTAAAAAGATGATTGTCGAAAAGATGTTTTTTTCTTGAAAAATCTTTGTTTTTACATTAATTGATGTCATTGATTTTCGATAAATTCCTCCTTTTGTTGATCGACATGAACAACTCTCCGGCAGAATTTCTAGTGTATTCAATCGAACAGGTCGTTGATGATTGATTTCAATCATTTTATCGAATGCTTCGTAGATAAATATAATGCCAATTAAAGCCGCAAAACTTTCCTCTACAAATCAACGTTTTTTTCTTTCGATACATGTATTTTCATTTCGATTTACCAGTAAATCGTGTGATATATTTGACAAGATAACTAGCATCTGTGACAACCATTATGAGTAGGATCGATGCTGTCCACAGGCCAATCCAACAGCGAAAATTCATGTAATCAAAATTGTGACTTCTAGATAACAATGATAATTCGATGAATAGAAGATGAATTTTTGATTGTATTCGAACTTACTGGCAGAAATGATTAACAATTGTTTCAAAAACTAATACTGGTCCTGTACTACCTAAGATTGTTAATGGTTGGCCAGCGAATAAATGATATAAAATACCACAAATTGCACCCGATAGAAGGCTCTCAATAGCAGCCTTTTGAAAATCGAAATGGAATGTTATTCGAAATAAAAAAAAACAAATTCTTACCATGTTATAATCTGTTGCTTTACTTAAAAGTCCACCAAAGGTAATTATTGGTGATAAACAGGCAAAATAAAGAAANATAACAGCAGCAATTGATTGAAATGACACAGCATCGGTAATATCTGACCAATAGAATGGAGCTTTACGTTTGATATCATCGATTAGACCACCACAGAATCTAATGAATTTGAAAATAAACTATGATAATTTCTTGTTTTTTTTTATAAACGTCTAACCTTCCTGTTCGAACTAAAGCTGGATCGATTTCATGTTCATGATGTTCCTCTTCAACCATTTGTGCTGTACCATTGATCTTTTTACGATCTAATCGATCTTCCTATATTTAATAAACAGATATTTTCTTGAACAAACGCTGAACATGATATTTACTTTATTAGGAACACTTTTCGGAGGTTCGATACGTGTTTTTGGATCCCATTCACCAGGTGGTAAAACGGTAACACTGTCAAGAAAATCATCAATACCTTATAACACAAAACAAACAAACAAACTCAAATGAATCCCAATATTTTCGTTTAATTTACCTGCGAGTAAATCATCTCGATTTCTTGCTCGATAAGCTACATCATGAAAAATCTATTCGAAAGAAACAATTCAATCGATTGAAACATCTTGTTTCTTTGCAATATAAAGCGGCTATACTTCATCTGCCATTAGAGTAGCTATGGATCTTCCAACTTCATGATATCGTGAATGTTCAGTACATGGTCCGAGAAGAACGAATAAGAATCTTGTTGGTAATGGCACCTCAATCAGATCGGGTAGATTAACACCTTTGGCTAAACGTACAAACGCATACACGGGCGATTGAAGAAAATCAACAGCACCAATTAAAACATTGGTAGCTTCCGCATTTGGCGGTACTTTTTTAAGAAAAGATAAATTAATCTATTCGAACAAATAATAATAATAGTAATTTGAATAACAAAAACAATCGTTTCGTTATTGGTTACTTTTGCACGAGATTCGGCTGTTAATAATGCAGGATTAGTTTCGTCACCATCGGCAATTTTTCCTTTCGATTGTTCACCCGTACTTCCTATTAAAAATATAATTTAGAATATCAGTAAATTAGTTTTCATCGTTCGAAAAGATTTTCTGTCGAATATTTTTGCTTTCGTTAGTTAGTGTGCTCATGCATTAGTGCGGACAGTTATGTTGTTGTTGGTGGCTTCGTTTTGGTTCTATTCATCGATGTAATTTATACCTACCACGTAAAAGAAGCTCACAAGTAGAAGAAATTTTACGAAAAGTGTCTCGTTTTCGGTTAGAAAATCGCGATCGAACAGCTGAAAATTATATAATCATATATACAAACAAAAAACGTAGCTTTACAAAAAGAAAAGTTCGACAAAATATTTCACTTCTCTCATTTGAGTTATTCTGCGTTTTTCTTTCACGTTCAAATACCTTTTGTAAACTGTGTAGATATTGGACTCGATACTGATGTTGTTACGATGGCAGATGCACTTGCTGTCGATGGGACAGTTGCTCCTTGTTCAGTACCAGCAGCTGTTACATCTTTCTGTGAACGATTACGAGAAAATTCGGCTAACGAACGAGTGAAAGGCAATGGCTTTTTGATTTCTTGCGAATGCAAATGTCGATGAAATTCTTTTTCGTGCTATGAAAATTCATTTGTTTTACTTTCCAAAATTTCACAATCAAACAAACTTGATGAAGATGCTTTAACAGAAGAGCATTTCGAACAACGAATCGTTTGGCTGCCGGTAATAAATCATTCGCAATTAAATCATCAAGAATCATATCTAAATTTCAATAAAATAAACATTTCGAAATTTTATTTCTTTAAAAACAAAGAGAAATACGAACCAATAATGACTGGTAATTGTTCACCATTAATATCAAGTATAACACTTCCTCGGGATATGAAATTTCGTAATTCAAGTAATGAATGTAACGATAGTGTAGCAACATGTGGTTTACTCCATCGACCGCCGCTTTCAACATCTTCTTCGAATTTCACCCATCTGAAAACATGCAAAATATTTTTCTTTTCATAAAGAGAAACATTCGATCATTTACCTAGCAGTTTCTTTCCAACCGTGTTCGCCTAATTCACCTGATTCTGTTGTTTTATCACCATCGGTAACTAATTCAGCTAATTCAATAAATAAATCATGTGGTTTATGTTCTTCATCATCATCATCTTGATCTTCATCACCAAGTAAAAATTGAACACGAGCACTCGGATGTTCTTAAATAGAATGTGAAATATAATGTTTTCTTTTGTTTTTGTAAATCAAATCTATCAGTTGTTTTACCGATATGTGCTGATGTGCTGCTGTCTATAGATGGTATCGATCGAAACGACATTTCAGTCGAATCTGTTGGTGGACGTGTTCGACGATGTCGTTTTCGACGTCGTTCACTCGGATTATAGGTTGATAAACTTGGCTGATGATAGATCGATTTATGTCGTTCTATAGAAAATCACATGTTTGTTCGAAAATAAATAAGAAAAAAAAACGAACGTACCATTATCAGTTATTATTGGCCGAGCTTCGTTTCGTCGGAAATCCGATATGGGTATATTCGATGTTGATGACGTATCGGACATTAAATGCGATGGATCGGATGGAACGGGTGAATAGGATGGAAGTCTTTCGAATGGGTTCGACATGTATTATATATTGCTTTGACTTTAATTTCTTTCTCTCTCTCTCTCTAGGAAATAAATAATGACCCGGATTTCATCGAAGATAATATATGCACGTGTTAGTTCGATCAATCTTAATCAATCGAGTCAAGACTCTTTAATAGAAATAAAATCCATCTTATATTTAGCGTCCAAAGTAAAGATTTCTCAATATAAGAAAAAGTAGAGGAAAGAAAAATGATGTTGCTTGTCAGGAGTTCTAAGAAATGACAGAAAGAAGAAAAAGAGAAATAACGTGTAACCTTGAAGAGGTCACCAAGTAACCTTGCTCAGATAAGCCTTAAAGAATTTACATAAACGCGTATAGATATATATATACGTATATTACTTAGAGTAATCGTTTATTTTCAATGGATAGATGTATGTCTATCCGATTAAAGATTCAAAAACGAAGAAAGGTCAGTACATGTATGTACCGTATTATGAATAATTTTATGGTTATACGGAAGACATAGATTTGTAGGTGGTCGAATACAAACTCAATGTCGAGTAATGAAAACAGACTTCGAAAGAAGAAGAAAAGTACGATACGCCTCTTTTTTTCGCTCGTTCGTTTAAATTGAGTCTAAACGAATCGATCTCGATTCGAAGACTTCTTAGTGTGCCAGTTTATGTCTGATTTACCAATGTATATCCTTGAAAGTTTTCTTTCGAAACGATACTTTAACGAAAAGAAAACAAACTTCAATCAATACAAAATCTTATTTCGTTTCGTTGGTTCTTTTTCTTTTTTTTTAATAGGCGAATGCACTTGAAATACAATCAATTCTCTAAACTGATGATTAACTAAATTCTTTTTCTTTTGTTAGAGAAATAAAAAATAAGAAATTAACATGACAATAGAAACTCGCTGGAAATCGAATATGACACGAACTATAGTGCGACACATTATTATGTTTCGCTATGTCTGACCTTGTGATTAGTGTCTAACGTCAACCATCATCATCATCATCGTTTCTTTTAGGGTCCCTTTCTTCTTCTCCAAATACAGGAAAATAAGACATTATTCATCATCTATTTTCTTTTCAGAGCTCGTCTTATGTTTGGAAAAAAAGAGTAACATTAGCTGGTTGAATATTTTATTCTACAGAGAAAAGAGCCTTACGAATAAAATAAAAGAAGAAGTTTTATATCCACGGTATATCCAAAGGAAAAACAGAAGGAATCGGAAACGACATCTTATGTCTTGTGTTTTCTTTATCTTTGATCAACAATTCAATTACCAAGAAATACTTATTTTTCTAATAAAAAACAAACAAAACAAAATCACAGCTAGTGCAAATAATTTCGAAATGAGAAAAAAAAATCTGTATTCGTTAATCAACAGGAGGAAAAACTATTGCGTACGCTAATTAAGTCTAATTTCTAATAATATAAATTACAGCTGATCTAGATTTGAAACGAGCGAGAAAAAAGACGTCTTAACTGTGTCATTTCAATGTAGTGAAATTACATGTTCGAATGTAAACTACTTATGATCAAAATAATAGAATCGTTTTTTTT
>JGI26531J51214_10002506_pt1 | contig 12188 bp, 19 predicted proteins | sample ThiBiot_500_biof_2_FD_51214 | JGI IMG/M metagenome (IMG submission 51214)
ACGATCAAAATGAAATTTATTTACATTGAAAATGAAACGTGACCTTTTTGTATTCTAGCAAAAATTAGCTGTTTATGAAAGTTATGTCAAAGATTTATCGATTCAAACACGATTACTCTTGCAAAGTCTTGATGAATTAGAGAAAGAAGCTAATCAACGTGTTTGTCTACTTGAAAATAAATTAAAAAAAGCCAATGCTTCTCTACAAGTACGTTAATAAAACATTGAACTATCGCCCTATTATTTTTTGTTCTTTTCATCTGTAGCAACATCATTCGCTATCCGATGTAACGAAAACTGTCAGCGTAAGATTAAATAGAAAATTTCTTTTTATGCATAATCAAACAAAAATTCTTTTTCAAGAGTATCGAATCAGAAAAATGGAAATTAAATCATGAAAATCTCGATTTAAAACACGATATTGATTGTCTAACAACATTTATTAATACAGCTAAACGAACAGGCAAATGGGACACAAAACGTCTTCAATTGAAAACTGTTCCCATCGATCGAATTACGGGCGTATCGACCGATGAAAATGCAATCACCGTACCTTTCCATAAAGAAATTCAATATCGTGACGAACGTATTCAAGTTCTTCAGGCTGAAATCGACCAACTACGCAAAACACAAACTGAATTAGCCAAACAAGTAGATGTGTTTATTTTCTTTGAAATAAAAAGAAAACCGAAAATCTTCATCGTTTTCTTTTTTTCTATTGATTTAAAGACGTCAAATAAACCTTCATTGTTAGTTGATGATGATTTAAAAGGACAAGTAGGTTTATTTATTTTTTGATTGGAAAGAATAATTCGTTTCTATTTGTTTTAAGAATAACGTTCTTTCAAACAAAGTTGATGATCTTCGTTTAAAACTCGTTGAAGAATGTCAAAAAAGTGAAACATTAAAAATGGATGTATGTTTTATAAAAGAAATTTTTAACAAAACGACAAAATCATTTTTCGTATTTAGATTCGTGTGAAAATGAATGAAATCAAAGATATCGAAGAAGAATTCAAACAAAGTAAACAACGTTATGAACAACATATTTCTGATCTATCGAATAAATTAAAAACGATAACTGATCGTCATCGAGAATCGACGAATTCGTTGAATAATGATATTAAATTAAAAAAACAACAGATCGAACAATATGTTCAACAAATCGAACAGTTAAATAACGAAAAAGTTCAATTAGAAAACGAGAAAAGCGATTTACAACGACAGGTGAACGTCAAAAAGCTCATTGTTTTTATAAATTCATTTGTATGTTTAGTGTCGAGTTAAAGATTCGATAACAGCGGATTTCGAAACACAAATTCGTAATCTTCAACGTGAAGTTTCAACAACTAGTTATCCGATTGTACCAATTGAGCCAACAATTGCAAAAATTGAATACGATAAACTCGATCAAGAATTACAGTTGACAAGAAAAAAACTCGATAATCAAACAAACGATGTATTCAATCGATAAATTCCCTCAATTCCGAAATATATTCATTTTTGATTTGTAGATTAAATCAAAGGAGAGTTTAATCAGTAAACTTGAACAAGATATTCGTTTGCTGAGAAAATCTCATGATGATCAACTTGAACAACAAACACAGATGAATACTAATGATTGTGATTTATTACGAACTGAAATTCGAACATTAAAACGTGTTTGTGAAGAAAGAGAAAATGATGTAAGTAAAATAACAATTCATTTGTTCAATTTCGATTAAACTTCTTCTTCTTCACTTAAGATTCATAAACAATCGCTTGATTTACGTAAAATTCAGGACCTATTGTCAATCGAATCGATGAAAACTCAATCGATCGATCAGGAAAATCATCAATTAAAAACAAATATTCAAATTTACAAAGATCAAATCGATAAACTTCAAGAAAATCTTCGTCAATTAAATCATCAAAATGAACAATACGAATACACAATCAATGATTTCAATTCACAAAATCAACTAATCGAAAGTAAACTCATCGAAGCTATGACTGTGATCGATCTACGTAATAAAACATTAATCGATTACGAAGAACAAATGAACAAATATAAATTTGAATTAACACAAAAACAAAAAGATCTACTCGACAAACAAATACACATCGAACAATTAGAACAAACGGTGATTGAGAAAACAGCTGAAGTCGCACATTTAAACGAAACACTCGAAACAGGTCTTGTTCAAAGTCATCATCGAGAAAAATATGCCGAAGAAAATGCATCGAAAGCATTGCATGATATTAAAGTTCTTCAACGAGATGTAATTTGACAAAAATTGAAATTTGCAAATTTTGAAAAAAAATTTTCTATTTAGCTTCGACATTTATCAGAAAAATTAACCGAGGAAGAGCAAACAAATCAAGCGTTGAATGAAAAAATTCAGCATTTAACAAATCAATATCAACTCAAACAGGACGAGTTTCATAAAATGCAAAAATCGTTAAATAAACAAGTTCGATTTTTCAATATTGAATTGATTTTTATTTATTTATTTATTTATTCAATAGTTAACAAATAAACAAGAACAATTAGTTCGTTTGGATGAAAATCTTCATGAATTTGAAATTCAATCGAAATATACGAAAGAAGAATGTTTAATTCAAGAAAAAGAAATCACCCGTTTGAATGAAGTTCAAGAAGAACAAGGAAATAAAATTAAAACTTTACAAGAAAATATCTTAAATATTCAACAAGAGGTAAGTAATTGAAAAATAAACTTTTAAAAAACCTTTTAAACACTCNAATCGAAAGATAAATAGTCTGCTGACAATTCGAAGGTTAAAATCAACGAAAATTTATTTCGTTTCTTTGTAGAAAGAAACCATTCAACATCAATTTGAACGATGTGACGCTGAATTACGTAATATAAAAATAACTCGTGAAGATGAAATACGTCGGCACAGTTCTGAAATCGACAAATTTCGTGAAGATATTTCAGCATTACGATCAAACGAACAGGATCTATTGAAAAATCTCGATGAAATCAAAGATAAACTCGCTGAATTAACTAGCGAACGAGATGAAATACGTGAACAGAATGAACAATATCAAAATGAAATCGAAAATATTCAAAAAGTGCTGTACGATGAAACCGAATCGGCATCGAAATCAGCTGCAAAGATTGTTATTCTAACACGACAACTCGATGACGAACAAAAACGTTCGACCGATGCAACACGTCAATTAGATGACATTAAAATGCAGTTGAAAGGTTCAACAATGACAAATGAAACACTCAAAACAGAACTCAATCAAGCACGTTGCCTCATTCAAGAATATATTGTTAAAGTAGCTCTCCTTTCGATGACTTGAAAGAAATCTTATTTCGATGAATCTCTTTCGTAGGAAACTGATCTCAAACAGAGTTTAAATCGAACGAATTGCTTGTATGAAGAACAAACCAAATCTTTAGACGATCGATTACATGAAATTGAAGCCTTAAATCAATTACTAGCACGTCTTCAAATCGATTATGAAAAATCGAAAAATGATCTTTCGAATTCACGTGATCAAATTGTTCAATACGAAATATCAACTCAAACTTTAAAACAACATCTCAACGAAAAAACAAACGATGTTAGTATTTCGAAAAAAAGAAAAGATAAATTTCAATTAAATATCCTGTCTTTAGTTGTCATCGATAACAACTCGTCTTCAACAAATTCAACAAGATCTTCATAATTATGAAAAAGCACATCGATATTCAAATGACGAATATTTCGAACGTGAACAACGTTTAAAACTTCTCGAAAATGAATTATCAACAATGGTAAATAGTTATGAAAAACTTCAACATGATCATTCGATTTCCAATGAGCAATTACAAAAATATCGAACTGATCTTGAACAAACGCAAAAATCCGATCAGATTCACCAAGAACAAGTAAAACACAAAACTTAGACTGAACTTGATTTTTCTAAATTCATTTAGCTCCAACAATCGACTGATGAAGCACAAATTTGTAAACGAAAATTATCTCTCCTAGGCAATTGTTTCAAAACTATCGTTCGAAAAGTAAAAATAGTAGACAATTTGTTCTCAAATGCGAATTTTTTCTTATTTCAAAAGGCATCAGAAACAAGTGAACGTTGGGCAAATGTAACCGCTCGACTTCATGAACAAATAACAGATTTAAGCGAAGATTTTAATAAACTTCGTTCATTCGACGAACGTTTAGAACAATCGACACGAATGTTCAATCTTCTACGTAGTCAACATGAAGATTTAATTCTACAATATGTNACAATTAAACCTGTTNTGGAGAAAACACATTTGTATGTTCGAGAATATAAACGAAAATGGTCGCAAACCAGCGATGAAAATCGTCAATTGAAAANGGAAATCAAACGATTGAGAAATAAATTAGAAGATTTTCATCGAGCTGAAGGTTTAATGCATTCNAAAATCGAAGAACAAACAACAAGTTTAACACAATTAAGAAAAGAATTGAGGTTCATCGAATTTCATTTTTTTCTTTATTCGACATCAAATTGTTTGTTCATTGTGTTTAGTAATGAAGGACAAACTCGTAGTGAAGCTCAAGTATTAATTGAACGTTTGAAACGTACATTAGATGAAACCGTACATGTACGTGATCAATTGACAAAAGACCTCACCCATGCAAATAAAAAAGTGAATATTTCTACTCGATCAGGATAAAAATGCNAACTTGAGATTTNAATTTATTTTCAGTTAGAGAAAAATGAGAATGATATCGAAGGTTATGTCAATGAAAATCGTNTATTACATCAAGCAACTCAAAAATTAGAAAAACAATTAGCTCATCTTCAATCACAAAACGAATCTCTTCAACAAATATTTCAACAGAATGAATATTCATATCAAACTAAAGTATAGAAATTTGAAAAACGAAGTCTTTTTCGATTGACTTTTTCTTTGTTTCAATTTNAAGATCAATGAATATGAATCGTTATTAATTTCATTGAAAGATGCAAATCAAGAATCCATAGGTTTATTTGAACAGAAGAAAGCNGAATTAAATCTTGCACAAACTCAAATTCAAACATTGAAATATGAACAATCGATCGTACTTGGCAAAGTTCGTTTTTGAGAATAGATTCGATTCGATTTTGATTTACTTTTTTTTTAGACCGACAAAATCGAAGAAATGAATCGCGAATTAAAACAACATGTCACTATTCTCGAACGAGCAAATGAAGAATACAAACGAATGAATCGAAAACGAGAGAAAGAACTCGATCAAATTAAAACCGAATATGATCATCAATTGAAATCAAATGCCAATTTCGAAAATAAAGTCTCGATTTTGAATGAAATTCGAAATCAAAACTATTCATTCGATGTTTTCTAGTGTATAAAACAAGAAACAGATCTGAATGCACTTCGTCATGAAAATGCATCATTAAATGAAGAATTAAAATTAATGAAAGAAAATATTGTTCGTTCTCAAGACGAACAAAAACGTTTACGACAAGATTGCGATCAAGCTTTGAATTTAATTCATGACGGCATTCCGGAACTGTGGTAAACAGAAGCAAAACATTCGTGTTCAATTAAAACCATGTTGTTTGTTGTGTCTAACGAACTTACTGTTTGTTTTGTTTTCAGAATGTTGTGTTTGTTAGTATATTAACATATTTGTGGGCTTAGTCAGATAGATTAATTGATGATATTGATCGTGTTTGTTTTTCAATTGATTTAGTTCAGATGATGGCGATGGATCTTTGCAAGAACATCTAAAGAAAATTCCGTGTTTAATGCAGCAATTAACAGGAGATCGAGAAAATTTAAAGACGAAAAATGCGTTATTATTACAGTTTGTTCGAGGTTTATCACATGATTTAAATGATTGTCAAAGCAGTCAAAAGAAATATAAAGTAAAAACAAGAAGATCATCTAGTTTTTTTTTAATTTCTTTCTTAACTGATTTTTTGTTTTTAGTTACTCAAAGCACATTCGAAACAACAACAGTTATTATTAAATCAATTAGAAACTCATGTTAATTTTTACGAGTATGTTTTGTTGTTGTTGTTCTTTCTTGATCGAATAAGCTTTTATTTAGAACGGCTTTTCGAGAGAAAGGTTTCTTTCCAGCAATTGAATATACGCCGGGAGCATCAGCACCTGACGTCATCGATAGCAATCATCATCACCATCATCATCATCGAAAGAAATAAATTGTGTTCTTTTATCCGATTAGAGAGTACAAATTATATCAATGTTTTTCTTTTCCCGTGCCTTCCACGAGACTCATGAATAAAAAATCAAATTCAATGATTCTTTTTTTTGTTTCTTGTTGTGCATTAGTCGANGTGTGAAACCTTTTTCCTTGTTTTTATATTTATATTTGTACGAAATCAAGGAAAATTAGAATTAGAATTGTTTAATAAAACAAAAATGATTGATTTACAAAGATAAGATTAGATATTTGAATGTCGAATGAAAGACAGGAGTGAATAGAAAGACAAGAAAACAAGAATATATGATGCTACTGATTGTGATTTACAGTCTATGGATTTACTTAGGTTTGTTTGTCGAAGGAAAATTAATCTGTTCACCAGATCGAACAAATGGTCGTTGTCAATGGACATTATTTCGTTGGAATAAATCGGATGGATGTGGATATAAACAAAAACAAAATGAACGTAAATTGAAATGTGATTTCATTTTTAAATCATTTTAATAGAATTTTTTGCTGATAGATTTTTGTATTATGAAAACATTCGATGGATCGAAATCGATATTTCTAACAAAAATAAATCTCTCATCAAATCAAGAATATTGTTTACAATTCAAATATCTCATCACTGGACCAATGTTAAATTGTAGAAAGTCTTATTCGTATTCTTATTTTACAAATAATCGATTTCAATTTCTAGCTTGTATGCATTTCTATGCAAAATCATCGATAAATGTCGGCAATGGATCGAAATTATTCTCAACATTTTGTATACCATATCAACAATCGGTACTTCAATGGTATTCATTCAATGTTTTCCTTCCATCAAATATAACAATGGTAGATTAAATACGGGACAAAAAAAACAACGATGGTGAGAATTTGTTTCTATTGACAGATCAATGCCGTCACAGAAAGCAATGGTCTTGCGCATAATCAAGTTTTGATTATCAAAGAATTATCAATTCAATTATGTGATCGAAGTAAATTTTGTTGAAAAAGGCTTTTTTAAACAAATTTATGTTCATTCAAAACAAAAAAGGTTCAATATTATCCAATGAAATGAATTCAACAATTGGAAATACTTCATTCATCAATCCAACTAACTTTTCGCGTCGATATCGTTGGATAATATTTTTCATTCTGATCACTATTTTCGTCATTATTCTTGGATTGTTTATTTCGAAATTCTATCGAATTATTATTCATCGACAATCAACAATTACTGAACGAATACAAATATCACCAGTGAATAATCTTTCTCAACATTTTTATGAAGAACCTATTTCATTTATTTTACCATCAACAATCGACATCAGTGTTTATGATCATGTACGAGATAATTATATCTAAATTTATTCGAAACAATAAGCGCGTTCGTAAATAATAATTTTCTATTTCTCTTTATGTTGCTAAATAACTTCGATAGATATAAATCTATATTCGAACATTATGGATTCGAGAGTAATCAGGACGAAGATTTTACACAAAGAAATGAAAATAAGAATAAGAAGAAGAAGAAGAAGATTAATGCTAAGACAACAAAGAATGTATCGAGAGATTCGACGTCAAAAGTTTGGTTTTATTTTCAATTGAATTTTTGCTATAATCTAATTAAAGACGAAAAAAAGTCCGAAAGTTACAACACTGACTGTTCCAGATCGAGCAAAAAAACGTCAAGCAAAATCACCGTATATTTTCATATTTGTCTTCAACAACAAAAACAAAACTAAATCCGATTTTCTAGTGCTAAGAGTAACCTTTCAACTGCAAGTAATAAAAGTAGTAAAGTTCCATCGCCGATACCAGCTATAGCCGTACATAATCCGTCTTCATCAACAGTAATTGCTTCCGATGATATTCGATCAAGTACTGATTTAGTTAATTCATCGACTCTTTCGCCTAATCAACGAACACCACCTGAATCAACGATAATCGTTAACAAATTATCCGACGATCTCAAAAGTTTGTGGGATTTGGATGAACTCAATCGATTTACACGAGACATGTTTAAGTACAGTGGCAAAAGTAATACAAATATTCGTTCGTCGAATAAATACTGATGTCTTTGTATTAGGCATTCATAACGAAACAAAACAACGTTCTCATCGTCCTCGATTAAACTGGTAGAAAATTTTCTTTTTTCATNCTCTGCTTTCTCAANTCTATCTGAAATTAAAGTGCCAAAGATCAAGATCAAAATCTCGANAAATATATTCAATCTCGAACACATTGTATCGATGTTTTTGATGAGTACGTCAGTACACTCNAACAACAACATGGTTTCATTCGTTCTGCTGCTACTGATCAGCCAGTATTCGATCCAGCTATCAGTGTAAGCATAANATTGATAGTTGTTGATTCGAACAGTNGANCAAGAACTCATTGCGTAGATTACAGGTCCAGATATAAAAAAAGATCCAACGGCAGTCGATCGTGAAGATTCGAGAGTCATGAAAAAACTAACTAAAATGGAACCAAGAAAAAAATATGCACTCATTCATGAACAAGTCGGCATCTTTATTATTGGTAATCGAATTGATTGCTGTTGAATCTTATTTCGAACTATTTCAGGTGGCTATAATCTATTCACTAAGATACCCATTCAAAGAGAACCAGAAACGGATTATTTATTCAAGTTTTCTGGTGGAGTTACGAAAATTCCACCATTGCAACCATGCCGTGCTAATTTTGGTGAATAAATCAATATTTTTTTTCGTATACGTAAATGTATGTTCAATATTCTAGCGATTTATACCGATGGCAATGATATTTATGTTGCCGGAGGTCAAACTATTGATAATGAGTGAGAAACTGTTGTTTTCGATTACATGTGAGGTTTTATTTTTGAATTTTAGATTACTCGATGATGTTCAACGTTTGAATATAAAAAAACTAAAATGGGAACATATCACAACATTGACTGGTCCAATTGCTGCTTGGTTCGTCTGAAATTGATTTTAAGTAGAGATTATTTATTCGATTTCTTTTTCTTATTTCCTAGTGGCATGACTGTCGATGAAAATCGAATTTATCTAGCGTAAATTCGAAACAAATACACCAAAACTAAACACTTAAAGATTNTTTTCAGAGGTGGTTATGATATATTAGTAGGTGAAACAAATTTCCTGAGTGATTATACTATATATGATATGTCGANAAAAAAGTACGTGATACGATTCGATTATTAGTTTCTTGTGATTTGTATTTAGACTTGAGAGTGCAAGTGATTTGCCAANNCCNCGTTGTCGTAGTTTGGTCTTTGTTTGTGATAAAGCCGTGTTCTGTATTTCGGGTTTAATTGAAGGTCGCAATGAAAATCATAATAAAAAATTGAAAATCTCAACAGTTACGACCTATTTTTTATTTGATTGATCCATCAATATTCTTTTTAAATATTTTTCAATCAAGGATATTCTGAAATGGACTAGAAAAATGCCTCTATGGATTAAAGTTTCTCAAACACCAGAATTAACTAAATTTCATGCATTATCCTTTAATCGTAGGATTTATCTATTTACTTAGCACAAAGAATTTTGATCTTGTTTTCGAATTAGAACCCTATCTCGAAATTACCAAACGATTTCTCAATGAAGAAGGTGCAGAAACGAAAACAATCATGGAAGTAATTCGATCTATTTTCTCTCCCTCCTTCTCTTATTCACTCTTTCCTTAGGCTCACTATGATTTTCGTACCAACACATGGGCCAATGGTCGAGCACCATCAGATTCGTAAAATACTCCTATCATAAAATTTTTAATCATTTTCTCTTCAATTCTCATTAGAAAACCATCATCACCTCGTGCGAAAAAGTCTCCCAAATCAAAATCGAAATCTCCATCAAAACCTTCAAAAGTTCGTCTCATTCTCAAAATATCTCTGTCGACTTTTCTCTATCATTTCTATATCTAGAAGAAAAAATCGAAGAAAAAGTCGAAATAAACGGAATGTATGTCGACGAATATTTCTCTTCACCTTTTTATTTTGATGATTTTTTATCATTGACACTTTTTCGCATATTCATTTTTAGTTTTTTTTAGATCACATCAATAATTCATCAGGCAATATCAATTACTTCTGATGTTCATTTGTTTGACCGACATGAAAGATGATTCGAGATCGATCAATTATCTTTATACTTCATTATTGAACTTTCTTTCACAGAACGAGCAAAAAAAAAGAGAGAAAACTTGAAGATTCTCAGTTGACTAACATTCGAGTGTAACTGTCAATAATCCACTTAGTACTAAAACAGCTCGTCCATCAACGGATTATCCTCAATCATGTGCAGACACTAATCGAATAAACTTGTTAACGTGTGACATCGAAGTGAAATTTTTCTAACCTTCCGGCATAGACACGTATATTTATCTAAATTGACCATCGAGAGGAGGTATATTGATCCGCATGTATACGCATATATATTCGATGCGGTAATCAATTAGAAAGAGAACGTAAGACAATAACGACATTGGCTTAGAAAACAAAAAAACAAAGAGAGAAAGAGAGAGAGAGAAGAGACAAGTGCTCAACGAGAAAATGGATATATAAATATCGAACAAATCTATGTGGCAATCTATAGATATATTGTGATATAAACAATCATGCAAGGTAAAGCAAAAATCATTCATATGAGTAATTAAATTGAATATTTATTTATTTTAGCTTGTCAACATCGTCGATTTGAATGTATTCAAGTTTCCTATCGAAACATTCATAAATGTATAACAAATTTCAATCGATTAACAACAGTTGCACATGTCATCGATGCTTTACTCGATGATTTATGTGAAGAAAAATATCTAACAATCAATGATTGNTGTNTATATGTTGAATGTACACCGTATTTATTTCCATTGAAGTCAACTGAATTCATTCAAGATATAATTCTTCATTATGCTTCATCGAATATTCGTTTTAAATTATCATTCAAACGTAATTCATCTCCATCACGTTTTGCACAACGTAAACGACTTCTTCGTACACCATTGCCTTCGACACCCTCGACAATTCCCAATGCATTCGAACAGTTAAAAATTCAAGAACTACTAATTCGAAAACAACAAGAAATCATTACTCAATTGACAAAAACCGGTAATTACTCCGAATCCAGACCATCAGTATCATCAAATTATGAAAATTATTTCGATTGGGTAACACGAACTGATACTGATGATAACGAAGATTGCAGGTTTGTTATCAAATGAAATTACGAAAGAAAGCATAGAATTGTTTTGTTTTGTTTATTTATGTAGATTGTCATCAGATGAGATTCCTGTCAGTCGACGTCAATCACGTCGTGAAGAATATCATCAAGCTGTGAATCGACAAACAACAAATACAGCTCGTTCATTGTCTCGTGTTCGTTTTTGCCTCTCACCGGAACGAATGTCTCAACCGAAGAGTATTCTCAAACAAAATCAATCGCGAACATCAAGTGTCGATCGTGATATCGCTCGTTTACTTGCTGTCAAACAACAACGAAACAGTTTCTATGCATCAGATGAAGACAATGTCTCTGATCGAAGTACAACCGATTCTTGTCTAGGTTCACTTTCGTCTGAAGATAATTCGATCAATGCGAATCATCAACTCGAAACACTCGTTTGACTTCCGTCGTCTAAATATTTGTTTTGTGTGTGTGTTGCATTTATAAAGCTTGATTTTTGTTTTGAATATATAAAACAGCAAAATATTATTTTTACACGTTGTAAAACGAGAGTATGCAAACATTAAGTGGAGTTTTATTTTTTTTTAAGGAGAGAAGGAAAAATAAAAATATACGAACAGACATACGCATGTGTCGCAATCGTATTAAGTATATGATAGAAGCTAACATCGGGAACTTTCCGTGTTGAGTCGAAGAATCAAAAGGAATAAAAAAAAATAAGAGAAGAAAAATGAGTAACGACACAGAATCAAGAAAAGACAGAAAAGAAAACGTATTTTTTTTTGTCATGAAAATAACGGGTTTTTTTTTGAAAAGGAAAAAAATAAAGAAATCACATTGGGCATATTTACATAC
>JGI26531J51214_10002533_pt1 | contig 12089 bp, 10 predicted proteins | sample ThiBiot_500_biof_2_FD_51214 | JGI IMG/M metagenome (IMG submission 51214)
TTTTTTTTACTAACGACAACATACTACTATCACAATAACTGAATGTTGCAATGAATAAAAAAAGAAAGAACGACGAGAAAAAGAATAATTGAGATTTCTGTCCATTCAATTAAATTATGACAGGATATCTGAGTTCTTTCTTTTCTCTCGTTCGTCCATCACTTTGTTCCGATCGTCTTGAGTGATTGATTTTACTCATTTTTTTTCACACCGTTGAATTGCGCAAAAAAAAAGATGAAAGATTTCTCCGTTGACTACAATCGGTCAACTTGACGAGAAAAAAAACGAGGAATACTTATGATAAGACAGTTAAGCAAATAATATACAATTGAAGACAAATAAACTACGGGATATCTTAACATATGTGAACTAGAGATAGAAAATAACTACTCAGCTGGACAACAAGAAAATCAACGTCATTATTTTGTTTCAAGATACTGTTGTCAGTCTCTCTATTCTCTCTCTCTCTTTTTTTTCAAACAAATGATGTAATATTGACAATATAAACGAGAAAAATATGAGTAGTTTAATTCTTGTTCATTGATTTCAATAAGTCTTCGCCTGCCTATTCGCTATGCACTCATCTGATAGGAGTAACTTTTGTCGATGTCACAGAGTAATTCATCATCATTCAATATCACCTTATGACCTTGCCGGTTCTATATATGAGAAGAGTCAAAGAAGCCTTCGAAGATTTATGCATTTATTTGTATATACGTACATACTGAACCCACTATGGTATCTCATTTCGTTTACATTTATTGATCGCTGGCGTCAATACTGAAGGACGTGCATATAGTCTGTCTGGCATCTATCATTCTCATTTTCATTCCACCTGTATAATCATTTTCTATTCAAATCATTCTGCTGATCTCGAAATATGGACAGACATTTTAACTTACCGAATGTATTGGCGAATGCCAGTGATTTCAATGAATGTGAGTATATCATTGCGAATAGTAAGAGAAAGAGATCGTGTGCATGGTCAATCGAGTCCGTCGTCTATGCAAAGAAAGCAAAAAAAGAAAGAAAGAGTAGAGAAAGAGAAAAAAACACGTCGCTTCTATATTGTATATCTAGTAATGGTACTACTATATGAGAGAATAGGAAGCAAGCAATGATCATTGTCGAACAGAAAAAAAAGATTCAGTTTATTCAATCAAACATCGTACAGACATTCTTGTGAATATACATGTATATATTACGCTGCTTTTTTTCTCTCTTGTTCTGCCTCGACATTATATTGTCGTTCATCAAATTGTTGCAGTTATCCGTATCGAATATTGTCTCTGGCAACGATTGATANTTTAGAATGATGGTTACATTCTATTGCTCAGTTATACGTCGAGAGAGAGAGAAAGTTACCATGAAACGTCACAGTAGAAACTAAGCGAAGAAAAAGAAAATCTTGACATTGTGAATAGATGTTCAAAGATATTGATCGTCTATGTAGCAATAGCAGTTAATCGAATAACCTAATCAAGTTGTTCGGATCGATTCCGACAACAATACAATTAGCACTCGTTCAAAGTTAACCTTTAACAATCACATATGTATGAATGAAAGAGAGATGAACTTAGTTGATAAGAATGTCTACTCAATTTTACATTCAATTCAAAGTAAATTAAGAGTCAATCGTATCTTCAATAGAAACAAATTCAATTAAAACAAAGTTCTTCTACCGGAAAGACAATGTTTTCAAGGATTTTCTCTGTTATGACCATCGTTGATTCGCATCTGTTGGAATGGACTTACTAAGAATAAGACAACAAATAATTGAGAAAGAGTTCATGCCGAAAGAAGAATCTTTGAAGTTAGCCGATAATTGGCTTTGTTTAAAGTGTTCAAGATTGAATATTATTCTTCAATAGAGAATAAATGATTCGTGATAATGTCCTTGACTGCAACCGAAAAAAAACAAAGAATTCACAAGTCAATTAAATCGACATCGAAATTTTCTTAACTAAACATATATAAATCAATGTGTCTCATCAAATAATCATCAATGAATTTTTCATTAGTATTTATCTTAGCTTCGTTCTAATCGAGAATTTCATTGTTAAGATTTCGAATATTTAATCATCGATCTTTCTTTTAACCAATAATTAGTTTTGACGAGACAAACATACAATGATATGAGAAAAAAAAAGTGAAAAGAAGATTATCGATTCAAATCAAAATGTCATCAGTTTTACGTGTATAAATTGATGGTGTGACAGTCACGTCGAAAATAAAGAATGTTACTAAATTGTGCATAAGTGAGATGAAATAAACATGAAGATGTCGGATGATCTAACAATTCATTTTCTTTCTTTGTGTCTCGTGGGTTATTGATATGGTATGTTACAAGTACAATACATGTGGCATCCATTTCTCTCGGTATCCTAAAGGATAGTTACGCATGTTTTCTATTGTAGTTTAACCTTTATATTGACAAAATTCAGTAGCTAATAATAGCAAACAGCATTCTTATTTTCGACTGTTTCAAACTTTGACTTTCTTTTCAATCTATATGTTGCCTTTGGTAAGCTTTCGGTTAACTATTAATTGCTTTTTTCTTGCCGAGATTATATTCAGTTTGTAATCTCATACACCTTATGATCGAAATGATTGCCGATGGGCACTATTACTTTATGTCAGCATGGAATGCATGTGTGTAATTTGAAGTTATGTTAATCGAAGAATTTTATCTACAGATCAACGAATTCTACTTAAAAATAAAATCAACAAATGAATTGTTTTTTTTTCAGTAACGATCGACAGATACCTAGATTTAGTAAAATTCTTTTATGTGTGAATGTCGTCATTCATTATCAAAATAATCTGTAATCTAGATAATGTCACTAGTCTGTGGCTATTGACAGTTAGAAATACGAGAAAACGTTGTTGTTTGTGGAATTCTTCGTCTTGCAACGATAGTTTCTTTCTCATCGTGTATAGACTTCGAATAATGTAAACTATTTCATCCTTATACGTGTATACTCATGACAAATTTATACTTCTATAAGATATTATGTCAACAACAAGAAGAAAGAATCTAGACCGAGATGATCCGTATTATAAGTTTATATTGTTAACAGTTTTTGTTTTTCAATTGGTATTAAGACATATTTTATCGAAATGATCGACCAAGATCAACAGGACGATTGGCAAGAGCTTCTTCTTCGGTTGCTTCATCGAATGTACCCTTTCGTTTTTTACTACAGAGAAAAAACGTAAACGACGATGCCAATAATTGAATAAAAATTATCCAAGCAATTATATAACAGGGACCGAAATGATATTCTGTGCCTTGCGGATATATGTCGGGAAGATGTTCGTTTAAATGACGAAATATTGTACTCAATACTTCGATACAAACAACAAGAGAAGCCGCTGAAAAAAAGAAAGAAAATATGAGAAAAACATCATTCTGTTTTGTTTTTGAGAGGCTTACCGGCTAGGATATAAACCATGCCTGTTAATCGTTTGTATGTATATCGATAATCACGAATACTGTAAAGACCACAAATAAATGTGATTAAAACGAGGATTATATGGATAGCACTAAATGAGAGCATCGTACGAATCATTCCTAAACATTTTCATAGAAACAAAAAATGAAATCAAAATGATAAAAGATAACTTACCGACGTATGTTTGTTCGGCTATGATCGTTGGATTTTGAACTTGATTTTGATGATAATCACATTTATTTTCTAGATAAAAAAAAATCAAACACACACGATATCTCCATCTGGATAGTTTCTATTTCGTTTTTTTCTTCTTCTCAACTAAGGAATTTATTTGATGTTTTTACCTAGTGAAGATTTATTACTCGTTCTACCTAATGTACATTCCCAGATAATACCGTATGTCGAATAGAAAACATACGATTTTTGTCTTTTCGAGTAGAAATTAACAGGATAAGTAATGCTAATCCATTTGCTTGATGTAAGTGTTATTAGAAATATAACAAATGATACAATTGTGCCAGCAAGTACGACACGCAAAATCTTCGTTTTCCGTTCAATTGCAGCAAGAGCAGGTGATATTTCTGTCATATTAATGTTACACAAATATTTTTGTAGTAATAATCTATATTAGCATGAATCAATAAGTAGAAAGCGACTAACTCGAATACAGTTCGTCGATTGGCGTTCGAAGAATGCGAGTTGTTTCATATATATATATATACATATAATTCATGTGGAGGAGTCTAAAGACCAAATTCTATCTTAAACAAATAAACATGAGTAAGAGTTATAAATTTCATGAACTTTTATAAATAATTGAAAGCGGTAGTCTCTCAATGCTGCATACGTGTTGATGATTAGTCATGAATTTCGTCTTTGATTTTTATCTAATTATAATCTGCTCGGCCAACAATAATAATAATAATAATAATAATAATAATAATAATAATAATAATACAGCTCGACGGAATCAAAAGATTGTATATGGATAATATAAGGCAGAGGATAGATAAAAAAATATTTTTATCAGATGTTGCTTCGTGTGAATACTAGAGGAAAAAGTAAAGGATAGTATAAAACGCTAAAATCTCTCTTATGAAAAGAGACGCTTAACAGATACTTTCTCGACATAGAAGAGAAAAAAGCAATCGATGATAAATATACACTCGATTTGCCGTCTTATTAATGATAGTGAGGCTAACTTTGAGAACGAATAGAACGATTATTAATAGCATTCATGCAATACCTGACGGAATTGGTACTCCTCGTACGACATTATTATGAAGTATCTACGTTTTTGTTTAAGTTATATGACATTTACACATCAGAATATGTTTTTCATCTATTGAATAAATAAAGAATTCAATCATCATAACAAAATGTTTATTCATTTATTCGTCATTATTAAGAAGTGAATATGTAATACGTTGGCGAAAGTTGTTAGATCGTCTTGGTCTTGGTTGCTTTAAAGTATAACAGTTATATTTGTTAAATATAAAGTCTAATATATCCATCAAATATGTCTGAATGTTCGATGGTTTGTCTTATGGAAATAAGATTGACACTGAATACATACGAGTGCTGATATCGTAAATCATATACAATATGATTTATGACAAAGATTTGAAGGATAGATTTGTTAGGAAAAAAAATCAGTCAAGTCATATTTCCCTATATAATATAAAATCCACTAGAGATAGATTGAATATAATTAAATAATATGTTTTTATTAAAAAAGAATGAACGTGACATTGCACAGATGTGAACATATTTATGAAATATTATTGGAGATTAATGGATATAGTGCTTTTAATCTTGTCTGATCTTAATCTATTCTATTACAGAATGTTAAAATTTACTCATTTCTTTCTTTTTATTCAATATTCGATATAAAACATTTACATTCTTCAATAATACATATGATTGATGGTATAAAGTATGTGCCGACAAGGAAGAAATCGATTTCTACTTAACAGTTTCGTACGCGTCCGTTTACTAATTTGCATAATCAATTGGATACTTTCTCGATGTGCTTTCTTGAATGTTAACGACCAGTTTGACATATATATTTCTTTTGTTCTCGAAAGCAAATTAACATAATTGTTGCCATGATGTTTGAACATTAGACTTTTTGTTGTAACCTTGAATATTCATTTGTATGGATAATAGATTAGAATTAATCGAATACATCATTGTGCCAGATTATACTAGCTGTTTTTTTAGCAATTATATTTATCCTTGTGTTCGAATAAATTTGGTACATGTTGTTAGTGTGTCATACTGAGAATCCATTTTCGATAAAATTATATATCTTTTTGTAACCTTTTCCTAATTATCTATTTTTGTTTTAGTATTTTGGGTTCTTTTATTCCTAATATAGATACTCTAATTTGCTTTGGAAAAATGTCTGAAATAAATAAGATAATACTTTATTAAATCAACGCAATGCAATGACAGTGCGGTTTATGCTTAGATTCGAGATGGTTATGAAAAATATTTATAAACATTTACATTTAAATGGAAAGAATAAAAATGAAGAAAAAATAATAATATTACAATTTTTTATCACGAAGAAAAGAGAAAAAAAGAAGAAAGTCTATCAGCAAGATGAGCGTTCGCTTCGAGATAGAGTATTTGTACGTGATCTTATTGCGGTTTGTACTGGTTGTTTTCCTAGGAGAAAATAAGTTCGCATAAGACCTTTGCCTTTAATCTCAATTTCTCCTCGTTCTTCAAATATGTATTGTTCAGGATTGAGTAATCGCTGATAAGTATCATCACTCAAATGAATTCGTTCAGGTTGACCACTTGATTCCATTCGATTAGCTACATTAACTGTATCACCAAACATACAATAACGTGGCATTTTCGAACCAATCACTGCAGCACATACAGATCCTATAAATAATTATGAAAAATATCCGTTAGATATTCTCGAATGTTGAATGGCATCTATTATCAAGATCATCAATGGATCATTAATCAGATATCTTGAATTGACCCAAGAATACATATTCTCACATGTTTTATTATGCGACGCCCTCAAAAAGTACAATTGAAATATATCATTACAGAGAATACTTGAAGTTTTCTATCATGTCATCGATCATGTTATATTTGGAAACAATTTCTTCGAGGTTAACTGAAATCAAAGCATTTGATAGCAGTTTACTCATAACAAATGAGATAGCTCTCGATCTGTCAACAATTTATGAGGACGTCACTAACATCATAGACTAGGACTTCTTCTTTTCTTCTCTTCTGCAAACGAGATAAAAACGAAGAGCATCGATCAACGCCATGGTACTGACAAATAAAATACGATGAAGATTCAGTTACAAACTTATCAATTTATTTTTCTTCTTCTTCTTCTTCTATTTCATGTTATCTTGAAACACGAGAGAACTTGTTTTTCCTACGCGAATACAAGATGACATTTATCAAGGAGGACAAAACAACGAAAACGTTTTATCAATTTGAGTATCTCAAAGAAAACAAACATTACCTGTATGAATTCCAATGCGTAATTGTAATTGAGCTGATGTACGAGGTACGCGAACTTGTTGTTTACAATGAAGTAAAGCTAATGACATATTAGCAATCTCATTGGGATGCTGAAATAATTTACTCGAATTTCGACTAAATCTGTATACTAATCTTACTTTATCTCCGTTCTTCTTCGGTGCACCTGAAACAACCATGTACGCATCACCTATGGTTTCGACTTTATAAACATCAAAACTCTCGAGTATTGAATCAAAAATCGAATACAATTGATTTAACATAGCACATGTTTCAGTTGGTGAACACATACTACATAGATTCAAGACAAAGAAAAACGAAATAAAGAAAAAACATTCGAAAGAGAATGTGTCATGTTACCTGGCTATGATTGTAAAACCGACGATGTCAGAAAAATAGACAGTTACAGATTCGAAATATTCGGCTGGTGCTTTTCGTCCGTAGATTAAATCTTTGGCAACACATGGGGGTAAAATTTCGTGAAGTAATTTTTCGATTAAACATTTCTCTTTTTCTAATTCATCAGTTTTACGTTCTAATACCTGTGAATGACGTCGAGCACGAGTATAAAGTGTTAAAATTGTATAACACAAAACGATTGTTATCACAAGAAATGTCAATACAACTAATGCTTTCATAGCGCATACTTTCGGATAACGAAAACATAATGATGCGTTCGTTTTAATTGATGACATTGTTATTTCATGATTGATTCGATCGGGAATTGCATCGTTCAAGTAATTGAAATCGAGCAGAACCATTAGTATGAGAAGACAAGCACTAGTCAATGTAATAAAAACAGTTATTAGAATATGACTAGTTTCGATACGTAAGGAGGAATCGAGTTTTTCTGGTGAAGATGTTTGATCGGTTTCATTGTTGATATTAGATGGAGATGTACCATTTCGTTTGCGTGTCAATGAACTGTGCATTAAATAGAAACGACGAAACAGTGGAAATGAATGTTGATTTGATGTTTGTGAATTGTCAGATCTTATAGTCATATGTCGACGAATTGATGATCGACATCGTCGAAGACTGGCACTTGACAAACTATTTCGAAAGGTCCATTTCATATTATTTAACATTGGCTTTTCCATAACTGATAACATTGGTGGATGATTCTCTACATCATTATTTTGCTGTTGAGAATCATCACATAGAACCCATGTAACACTTTGACAATCTTCATTTGTCAACATGAAGTTGTTCTATCGAACGAATATCAACGATTGATATTGCTAATCTACAAAAAAAACAGATTACAAACCAACTTTGAGAGACCTCAAATGATCAGTAAGGGAATAATCATCCAAGCTCTATGATTATGAAAATATTTCCTTCGCTATATATTTTTTTTCTCTCTATGTGTCTCTCTGTCGTTTCCCATGCTGTTAATAGATCCGTTACTGATTATTCTCTACGCTTGTCGACCTCATTGCCTTGCGACCTAATGTTTATGTGCATGCAGAAGCATACAAGACGACCCTGGTCCATGCAACATCTGTCTCAACATATCTAACAAATGATTCGATTTTATTCTCATCAACAAAACGAAGGCTAAATCAAATAAAAACCAGTAGACTTACCACATATGTATCTAAATCGTTCGATTGTCAAGAACTGAAAGAAAAAGTTTATATTAGTGTGATTGAGTATAAAGATAGTTTCTTGACTTTTCTATTAATTGGTGCTGAGAGCTAGTTAGACAGGACAAAGAAAATGAGAAGCGTTGACTATACTTATGACGTCAATCGGTAGTAAACAGAAGTCAGATGGATGATAGCGAATGTTACCGTATTCATAATTAATGTCTGGATATCTTTATCAAGTAGACAGTTCCAAAAGATGATTTGAAATCAAAAAATAATATATTGGAAATGCTCGACTTTGATCTTGTCTGCCAAATGATTTAATAGATGAGATAGTAAACAGTCTTTGCAACGAGAGCTTAACCAAACAAGTAATCAATCCGAATTTGATCTCATGGAATGCAATTTGTCTTTGCACTTTTTTTTCTAGAATCATTTTGTATTGAAGAATTCATTTCTTTTTTGATAGATTCTCTTCTTTACTAATGAGAATAGCAAACTGATAAAATAAATCTCTCCCATATGATTAACTTCGATCTATGAATAGATGTAGATAGATGATAGATAAATACCGAGAGAGAGAGAAGAAAAAATCTACTCGACTATGAATTGTTGTTTGTCTATTTCAATTGAAATATTATTTCTCAAGCATAATTTCCAATAAATGTCCTTTGAATATATCAAATAAATAAATAAATATGTTGTCATGAATGCTAAAGTTTAAACGCATGATGTCTATTATCTGTCTCAAAGTATCGATGTAGATAAGAACGACGAAAGAGAAAAACGAAAGAAATTTCAATTTTCGAGGTTAATAAAAGGTATATATTTTGTTGTTGACCAAGTTGTCTCATTTTAAATTCTAATATTTTTCGATTCTCCTACGTAGAAAGATATCACATATGTTCGACATGTATCTTCCATTTTTATTCTTCGTCCTTTTCTCTATATTGTTTTTGTTTTCTATTTTTTTTTCTCGAATAATATCTCGATAAGATGGACATTTGAAACTATCACATGTTGAATTGTTTAGTAAATAGATGTAATGAAATTTCGTTTGTTTTTATTTAAGAAGATATTTAACCATCATCATCATCATCATCTGTCAAAACAATGAGTACGACTCCAGTTAGCCCACGAGTAAGAAATAAATTTGTTAATTCAATGGAGGTTTATTTGTTTTTTTTAGCCATTAACAATATCAGTTAATTATCCTCCACTTAATTCACGTCGAGTTACTAATTTCGAAGAAGATTTCGATTGCGTTCGAGTTGAAGTAATCGAACACGACAATTATGTTTTAACAAAGAAAAAACATTTTTGTATAATTTCATTCAGATTTCTGATCTCGATGGTGCAACTCCAAATCAGACTACACTCAGTTTAATTCAATGCAAAAAACGAATCATCTTACCATTTCGTCGACTACTTTGTTTAGTAAGTTTTTTTCTCTCTGCTGTATTCGATTTATTTTGAATCAATTGTATGCAGATCGGATGGAGACCGTTCGATGCCGATCGTTTAAAACGTCCATCTCTATGGTTACGTATTTTAAATATAATCTATCCGATATTCATCTTTTGTTTATTATTATTTAATTATGGTTACGAAGTCTTACTGTGTCCTGGACAATTAAATGTCATTTCGGATACAAAAGTATTGTTTTCCTATGCAGTCAAAATCGTTTTTTTTTCTAATTTAAATATTTCTGAGTAGGAGACAACAACACCACCAACAACAACAGTTAGTCATCTTCCAAATGCTACAGTACCTTGGTCGAATCTAGTGCCTGGATCACCTATAACATTAGAATGTGGTCATATATTTACAACTTATATTTTGCCTGATATTTTTCATTGTTTGGCTTTTATTATTGGTTTTATTAATTTTCGTGTTACTGAAGGTGAACCATTGTATTCATTGATGGAAAAAGTAAAGATTGAATCGATTGAATATTATTGAATCGATTGTTTGTTTCAAGGTTTTTATTAATGCTGATGAAAATGTTCGTGTATCAGGTACAAATCGAGCAATTAAAAGAATCAAGTTCGTTATTTCTTTTGTTTAATCTATTCATCGAATGAATTTTTTAATTTAATCAGTTTATTTACATGGATCAGTGCTGTTTGGGTGTTACTATCAGTTGCAACTACTGTTTTCACCAATATCATGCACGGTGTTGGTCAAAGAAAATTTTTCGGCAATATAATTATACATGCTTCTCGAAAGTATATTTATTTTAAAAACAATCTTTTAATTTCTATTATTTTAATGTAGAGATCCAGGATTTTACCCTCTTCTCTCTATTGATATCGTATGTTTGATTATTTCACATTGTATTTATATCGCTGTGGTGATGAATTATGTTTGTCATTGTGAAATGATTGTTTTCTATTGTAAAGCTATACGAATACGTTTAGAAGAAAAATCGATACATCTCGTAGAAGCTATTAAACGAATACTCGATCTTGGTGCATCAATCAGTCAACTAAATGGTGCTACATCTCAAATGATGTCGATATTAATTATTGTTTTTCTTGCAAGGACAATACTTGGTAATGAGTTGTTCATATCTGTTGAAGTAATTAGATTGTATTTTCTTTTCTGCGTAGGAGTCTTATTACTTGTCTTGAATCGATTATTTTCTGCTGATGTTTGGGTGTATCGATCATTGTTCATTATCGTTTGGCTTTCCATTCTAATATTTTGTCTTGGAGAAGTGAGATTATTTTCTTGTTTTGATTGTTCGAAATCATTTGTTGTTTAGGCGTCTCGGGTAGCTAATAAATGTAATAAATTTCGTCGTATAGGTCTTTCAATGCGTGTCTACGGTTATCATAATGCAACAACAAGTGAACTCGATGGTTTCTTACTGTTTCTTTCTCAAGCTGATTTACGTGTTAAATTATTCGGTTTAACGGTTCGACCAGGCAAAATTCTTATTATTGGAATTGGTGCATTCCTTGTACTTGTCGTTCTTTTTCAAACAAGTGTTCTCTCGAATGAAACATTCTTCTTTTGATCAGAGGAAAGAAAACAAAATACGAAATGAAATCATCTTCATATTTATTTTTTGATAGAACGAATATTTTTTTATAAGAAAAGAGAAAAAAAAAAGAATGATTTATATGACATTTTATTCAAAATTTTTGCCAAATGAAATCAATTGCTAACAAATCAGTGAACAAAGTTGTCGACGTCGTTTGCTTTTACTATCATTATCATCGTCATCCTGTTTACCATCGATTGCATCATAGAAACTCGTTGTTTCCTTGAAGTATTTCTTGAGAAATTTTTCGTTGTACAAACGATGAACAATTTCTGACGCGACAAAATCCGAACTGTTCTCTTTAATTAAGATTAACATAAAGAACCCGTCGGCTTCGAGATAATCATCAGCGAATGTATTGATTTTTTCGCGATGTGTCTTTTCATTGATGAGAGGATATTTTTTCGAATGAAGACGTTTACGCATAAATAAACGACGATTTTGAGGAGAAATCAAATATAACCAAAGAAG
>JGI26531J51214_10002558_pt1 | contig 12030 bp, 15 predicted proteins | sample ThiBiot_500_biof_2_FD_51214 | JGI IMG/M metagenome (IMG submission 51214)
AATGAAGCGAATATCGTCAACACCTTGTTTCGATTATCGTTCAATTAATAATCAACAATATTGTGCACCTGCAAGTGTTTGTTCACTCTTACAACCATGTCATAGTAGTAATCACACATGCCCGTCGAATTCATTTGTTTGTGTTATTAATTCATGTTGTCAACCAAGAAACGTATGCTTGCCAATAGAATGGACAACATTATGTCCATTAAGATGTACGTTCAAATAAGAGAAATGTTTTTTTGTTAAATCATTTTTATTTTTTAGCATCTTGTCAAATTTCTTTCACGTCAAAAGATGTAAGAGTAAGAATGGCCGGTTCATTTGGTATTGCTAGTGGCGATTTTAATAATGATAATCAAGCAGATCTTGTCATAACTTATCAAACTAATGATATAGCGAGTATTCTTCTTGGTAATGCAAATGGAATATTCGTTGAGCAAACACCGATTTTATTAGGATCTTCTCCACAGATGATTGTTGTATCTGATTGTTTTGACGAGTCTTGGTTCCGATCGTCTTAGTCTTTTATTGAATACTTGTCAATAAACATTCATTTTTAATACTGTCCAATCTTAATATTTTTTTGTCATTTAGCTTTTATTGTGATTCACATCGTCACGTTTTGCAGGCGCGACTGATAAGAACATGTTCTTTTCTTTTTTTCTTCATTTGGGTTTTTTTATTACATGGCTTCAACAGAACCTCATCGACAAACAAATTCGTTTCATTATTTTCCATTGAGTAAAAAACGAAAAATATCAAGTAGTGGCACTTGTTTAGAAGATCTTCCAAATGAAATATTTTACGAAATCTTCGGCTATCTCAATACAAATGATATTTTCACAGAATTTCACGATTTGAATAAACGTTTTCATGGACTTCTTCATAAATCTGAACTTTCTCTCAAGGTCAATTTATCCTTAATGACAGAAATGAATTTTCAAGAATTGAATCGTGAATTTCTAATTCCGAATAGACATCGAATTCAAACATTAAACATACAAAATCCATTTCTTATTGATTTCATTTTTTCATCGAATGAAATCGTCAACAAATTTCTTCGATTACAAACACTTATTTTCAATGACGTCGATCCAAAATCTTTTCCCAACATTCTACGCTATTTAGCTCTGCTAGAGAATTTATCAACATTAATTATTATTTCAACACAGAATTTAGAAAAAACATTTACATCAATTTTTCGTTTATCAAAATTAAAATATTGCAAAGTAAAATATCAAGCATCATTTCAAAATCAAACTATTTCGTTCAATTCAAAACTAACCAGTTCAATCGAACATATCGTTATCGATGCTGATGTTACGACTGATAATTTCCTGTCTTTACCATCATGTATTCCTCATCTTCAAACTTTATTTATTGGATCACTTCGAACTGATCTGTTTCATCTATCTTCAATTGACATCAATGCATCAAGATGGAATCATCTGGCGAAAGTTCAAATTAATAATATTACAATTCCTTTTCAAGAATTTGAATTGATCAGTAAACAATTATTTAGTCAACTGCAAGTTCTACGTATATCGATTTTTCATCACGATGAAGAATATTTGAATGCTCGTCGATGGGAAGAATTGATCATAAATTCAATGTCGAAACTACGTTCATTTGATTTTCAATATGAAACACAATTTGGCACTGAAATAACTAGCGAGAATGTTCATACAAAATACAAACGAATTCTAAATGATTTCTCATCTTCGTTTTGGGCGGAACGAACATGGCTTTTTGATTATAATTATAGTTTATCTCAAAAACATAGTATGTTTACAGTAATATTCTATTCGATTAATTTCAAAAGGTATGTAGGAAATAAACTGATTGATTATTATTCTGTTTGTCTATTTGTAATAGAAAAGAATACGTATTGGATAAAAATCTGATAAAATTTCCCGCAGAGAAATATATTGAACACATAACTATTCGTAATGAAGAAGCAATGTTAAAATGCAATCATTATTTTCCACGTACAACTCATTTGGTTTTTTCTACTATGTTCGATAGAAGTGCATCATATCTGTCAAATATGCTTACAAATATAATGCCTATAAAACATTTAACAAATTTAACGTTAACGGAATGGCATTTCTCTATGAAACAATTTGTTCATTTATTAAATGCAATGTCAAATGTACAAGTATTGAATTTTAAATTTAATTGGAATGTTAGTGAACAAAATGATATCAAAGAAATTCAACAAAGTGAAATATTTCGAAATGTTTCAAAGAATAACAGAATATCGCATCTTATTATAAATAACACATTCGAAGTCGAAACTATCAATTTTTTTATTACTTTATGTTCACAAATAAAACATTTAACATTGAAACTTTATCAACGTGAATATCAACAAAGTCTTGGATTTCTTCTCTTAAAAAAACAAACAATCCTTCCAAAACTATGTTTATTACAATTGCCATGTGTATCTATTATAGTTCGACATAATTTAGAGATTTTCTTAAAAACAATTAAATCATTTGACAATTATTATTATAAATGGATTGAAAATGATTACTATATTTTTTATCAATAAAAATGTGACTTATTGAATATGTTTGAGAGAAAACGTTAAATGATAGCTATCGTACTTGTTAATATTGAAAACTAGTTTTAACTGTACACAAGGGATACTATTTTTTACCTTGAAGTTAAATATCGTCGTTTATTTTTCTCACGCACCTTGCTTGTATCTTGTATATTCAATGAAAATACTCTGTACATCTTTTTTCTCCTTTTATTTTATTTTCTCTTGCAAGATACGTCATCATATATTACTATAGTTTCTACCAAGGTTTTGGTTTTACTGACTATATAGGTAAAGTGCTTGAAAAACCTATCGTACAGTAATCTTGCACGTGCACAGAAAGAATATAATATCGAAATTACCAATCAAGTTTGATTTGTCCAAGGGGGAAAAAGCGACACTTCATCTACTTCCGTACTCCTAGAAGTACAGTGGAAGTACCTGGGAGTATCATGGGAGTACGATGGGAGTGTCATGGGAGTACGATGGGAGTACCGTGGAAGTACCATGGAAGTACGATGGGAGTACTGTGGGAGTGTGAGCACTCGTACTTCGGCTTTTCCCCCTTGATATGTATACGTAGCTTTGACGATAACGACATTGATTGTATTGTTAATACGTAGTCTATTTTTCTTCTATCATATATTGAATGGTTCAGATTATCTTCATAGTCGAATGCTTGAAGGATTATTATATACATCATTACATTTCTATAAAACGAATCCATCGGGACGAATTCTTAATCGCACAAGTAAAGATCAACAAGTTATAGATGAATTATTACCTGCAACAATACTTGAAGCTATACTAACTATTGGAATATATTTCTAGTTCTAATTATATTATATTCATTTTGGATGCTGCATAATTATTATATGAAATTGAATTATCCACTAGCACGTTTGGAAAGTGTAACTCGTAGTCCCATTTATGCTCAATTATCGGCAACACTTGATGGTTTGTCGACAATTCGTAGTTTTAAAGTTGAAAATCAATGGTTTCAAATGTTTATGAATCGAATCGATACGAATACAAAAGCATGCATAGCTAGAGTTGCGGCTTTAAAATGGTTTGGTTTAAAGATCGATTTTATTGTGAATTCGTACATACTGTTCTTCATTATTTTCATTCTGATGTTTCATAATCAAATTAATTCTTCATTGCTCGCACTTAGTCTAATGAGTATTAGCACATGGTGTGAATGGAGCATGCGAAAATTAAGCGAAGCTAAAGCTTTGATGATAAGTGCTGAACGTATTCTTGAATATGCAAGATTACCACGTGAAATAGATCACAATTCTCAAAATCAAATTCAACTATCTGAAAATTGGCCGAACCATGGTACGATCGAATTTCGAAACTATTCGATGCGTTATCGAACTCGTCAGGAGATGGCTCTTAAAAATACCAATTTAACTATTTCGTCTGGAGAGAAAATTGGTATTATTGGACGTACAGGTGCTGGAAAATCTTCTCTATTTCGATGTATCTTACGTCTTATCGATGATGCAACAATCGATGGTCAAATTCTTGTTGATAATGTCGATATCAATCAAATTACACTCAGCAAACTTCGATCCTGTTTCAGTATTATTCCTCAACGACCGATGCTTTTCACTGGTAGTCTTCGATATAATATCGATCCATTGAATATTTATTCAGATGAGCAATGTTGGATGGCACTCGAAGCGGTACAACTGAAACAATGGGCATCTGAACATACAGATGGTCTTTTATTATCTATTAGTGAAGGAGGTAGTAATTTAAGTATCGGGCAAGGTCATTCGATTTGTATTGCTCGAGCTATTCTTAAGAAAACAAAGTTTATTTTAATCGATGAAGCAACAGCAAATGTTGATAAGAAAACTGATCGATTAATTCAATCAATTATTGCCAATCGATTTAGCGATCGAACTGTACTAACAATTGCTCATCGATTAAATACTGTTGCTCATAGTGATCGTATTCTTGTTATGGATAAAGGCACAAGCACTAATTTCGATATTGCTTCGAAGATTTTGCCTTATTTTTCTTGATTTTCAAAAATTTTAGTCAACGAAAAAAGAAATCTAATAAACAATCTGCTCGACTGAAATGTCGTAAAAATAAATGCATGATTAAATTGAGCATCCAACCACTATCGACAAAATATATCGAACCTGTACAATAGTTTACATCATCCGAACATAGAAATGTGACTAGATTGGCAACATTGTCGGGTTTTCCAGCTCATTGAATAGAAATTTGTGCTTCTTTTTCACGACGTGTTTTTTTTTATCGTCGACTGACTCTTGATTCATCGTTGTTAAAATCATTTTCAGGTGCAACATCAATAACACGTATGCCATATGAAGCTAATTCTAATGCAAAAGCACGTGTTAAATTACAAAGAGCACTATCTTCATGAACACTGGATATGTTTATGATAATTCCACTTTGTTTTCCTTGACTTTCTGCTTTTTCTTTGCCTTTTGAGTAGATTTGTTTAATAAATTGTTTGGCAGCTAATTTTGAGCATAGAAATGGTCCATGAAGATTTGTTCGAATGATTTTATCCCATTCATCCAAACTACTTTCATGCAATAATTTACCCGTATCATTCATACCAGGATTATTAACGAGAATATCTAATCGTTTAAATTCGGATAATGTCTTATCAAATAAAGATTGTACTTGTGATTCTTCTCCAACATCAGTTCTAACAATTAGAACTTTGCCACCTGCATCTTGAACAAGTTTTGCTGTTTCTTTAGCACCATCTTCATCGAATCGATAAGTAATAACAACATTTGCACCTGATTTAGCAAATGAAACTGCAATATTTTGACCAATATCACTATCAGCTCCAGTGACAATTGCAACACGATCTTTAAGTTTTTGATGATTATTTTCCATAGTTGGATTCTTTTGCAAACTGTACTCGACTAGACGATACCTAAAATAATGTATACTGAGTAACCTTTTATCTGTATAATAAATAAGTATGTTGGCTAATTGTTTTATCCAATTGGTTCTTACTTTGTGAATAACACTAAATCCAAAAATCAACTATTTGAAAAGTAAAACTGATTTATTTAGTTCTCTCGTATCTACGAAGTAATAAGGCCAATGAGCAGAATATAGTAGATGCCTCTAGTTTACTATCTTGAGAGTAAGGACGAATATGTGTACACCATTAACCTCTGTATAGATGTTCATGCAGATCAAATTTGAAAATGGAAAATAAAAAATCAACTACTTTACTATTCCTCTTATGATGAAAGACAAATATATGTTATTAATTTCGCGGTGTCGGTAGTGTCTTTTAGAATGCTGTTAAACATACATTTTAAATCGAAAAATATGTAAGCAAATCATAAGGTCATTTTTTTAAAATAAACATATTGGGTAAAAAAAATTTTCCTTCTTTTCTTCTACTGTTTAAACAAACACTTTCTTCATTCGAATCTGTATAATCATCATCTATGGACGAAAGTCGACGAAATAATTCTGCTCGTATATTAGAACCTATTATTGATGAGAATACTGAAAATATTCTTTCATTAGAAGAAGCTTGTCAAACATTACATAATTTTGTTGACGATCTTTCAACAGCAATTCAGTTTTCACTTGAATTTGCAAAGAAATGTAAACATGATGAAATTTCGATCGACGAAGCAGCATCGATTTGTCTTTTTAAATCAACTAACAATTTCTCAATAGTTTTCAATCAAATTCTCGAAAATCCAGATCGCCATTTAATTAAACCATGGTTACCTTATCTACGATTGTTTCTTACTGCACTATCGAAATTACCCAATTTTAGCGGAACCATTTGGTATTATCAAGAATCCGATCTATGTGATCGTTACAAAGATCGTGAAAAACGCGTTTGGTGGGCTGCTATTATTTGTACATCATCTCTAACATCGTTATGTTCAGAACATGATTCTCCGTGTACTATATTTTCTATTGAAACATCTCAAGGCAAAGATATAACTAATTATTCTTATCAGCAAACGAACAGAGAAATGTAAAAATTTATTATATGAATCTTTTGTCTATATAATTGTTTTATAGTTTACTGTTACCAGGAACATGTTTTCAAGTAGTTGGACATTTAGTTTATAAAACTGGTTTTAATCTTATTCATTTGAAAGAATATAAACCATCCTATCCATTAATTCGATTAACTTCACCAGTTAAACGAACTTGTTCGATTTGTTTCCAAGTACAAACATTACAATCAGCTTATCGTATTGAAACTCCTCTTGATACTACTTGTTCTCACAAAGGTCAAGTTCGATATACATGTGACAATTGTCTGTATAAATATGTAATGAACCTTCTGCATATTTCAATTGTCAATCAAATAACATGTCCAGAAATGAATTGTTCAAATCGATCGTTTCTATCCGAAGAACATATTCGTCTTATTTTATTTCATGGTAATGCAGAATCTATTTGGCATTCTCGACGAAATGCACAGTTTGTGATTATCATAAATTCTTTCTTCTCATTTTAATGTATATCTATAGACGTCAATTGAGAAATAGTACAAGTGAACGATGGATCAAAGATAATACATTACCTTGTCCGAAATGTCGATCACCTATCGCAAAAAATGGTGGTTGTGATCGAGTTAAATGTTCACAATGTTCGCATCTTTTCTTTTGGTCTCATTTTATTTATTCAGATAAAAAGAAATAAGACATTTTTAGTTTATTATTTCTTCTTGATATTTCGTTTGTAACGTTGTTGTGGTCCTGGCATGTTTCGTCCATAATAGTATGGTTGTTGATTATAACCATAGCCATAGTTTTGATAGCTATTTGGTGGATAACCATTACCGTAGCCATACGGTTGATTATTGTAACCATAACCATATGGTTGATTGTTATAACCATAACTATTGTAATTGTTGTATGGATATTGATTTTGTCGATTCCAATTGAAATTTTGAGAAAATTGATTCCAACCTTGACTGAGCCGATCGATGCCTTGATTGAGATTTTGTTTATAAATATCCCATGTTTGAGAAAGTCGATTTATATTCGAATTAATCGCTGGCATAACTCCATCACGAATCGCATTGTAACCGTACGAGAAAATGTTACTTGCCGTTTGAGGAATTGTATTCGTTTGTACTTGACGTCGTTTACGTATACTTCGACAATCAATAACTAGATTTATTTACAATATCAAAAGGAAAAAAAGGAAATTAGAATTTCGGAATAAAAATCGAAATCTTGTAACCTGTCACTGATACGATCACTAGGAGTAGAACGAGAGATATTTTAATAATCGACATGTTTGGCAATTTGTTTCTTTTTCTGCTCGATACTTATATAGTAGAAGGATTTCTTTTTCATTCTGTAATGCGCTTTAAAGCGGAATCAAATTATTTAATCATCTATTGATATAAGTAAATGTCTTAAGCAAAAAAATATTATACAGAATGAATGAGTAATGGTTCTTTTCTGTTTGGATTCTGGTCTGATAAATTTGATTGCGAACATGTACTCTCAGTATTAATATTTCGGCCAATCTCAATCAGCAACTATCGAGAACAAAAAAACACAAAAATAAATTCGAATTTAAAATATAGATTTATAATTAATAGCTTACATAGTATTGAATATCTGTTGGTGAAGCAGTACTAAGTCGTCGAGTGTAAATAGTTAGATCTAATCGCCAACGAATAGGTACCGGTAAATTTGTTGCATATTTTTTTGTTTCACTTTCTATGGCTCTATCTAATCGAGTGTCACAAATGCGTGATATTTGTGAACTAACAAATACTGCAATGATTAAAAATCCAAGAAGAAATCCAAGACCAACTGACATCAATGTAATCCATAGATTTGAACTCAAAATAATTTTGATGATGATACCGGCGATGAATAAAAGTAAACCAATGAATGATATTAAAAATAAAGACAAAATCATGAGTTTCTCGACAAGATTTGGTCGACTAGCACAATTGATATTACTAATTGACTGCTGAAAATCAGTTGGATGTACAATACCAGTTAATCGTTTAGGAAGTCGAGAACTAAACTGTGGACTTCGACAGAAACCTAGAATGGAATAAAAAATCCGCCATTACTTTAGATTTCAATTCGAAAAAAAAACGTATACGTACGTTTTTCTTCTCGAATGATGATTGACCTTGGATCAAACACCGTTTCAGGCATTCTAATAAGTATGCAAATGTATGATAATCGTTTATAATCAATTCACTATGTATCCTCTTTCTTCTCTACTTCTGATCGATAGAGAAGATTGTAATTGGAAGAGGAAGAAGACGAAAAAAATCTTACCTTGTCATTTTCTCCAACGAGAAAAAAAGGTGATAAGAGTGATGTATCATTGAATATTCGCTCATTCGTGACGCGAATGAAGAAATATATTCTCACACTAGTATACAAATTTGTTTCTTTTTCTTTCTTCGTTCTTTTTTCTGCTTCTTCATGTAGTAGACATATGTTAAGACACTATCTGATCAGGTCATATTTTTTATTTATTAATTTAAAAAATGAGTCAGACATTGCTATCCTGCTATACGTCTTTGATTTTTATCGGTTGTGTATGGCTTAAATTGCTCAAATGTACTACTCATAATACTGTATTGTTGCTGAATATGGAGTAGTTCATTACTAAGAGCACTTCGTATTTCAGCTGGTAATTCATAGCCAGCGATGTTTTTTGAAAAAGATGTAGAACGTGCGGCGATCCTATTTAAAGCATCTTGGGCATTCTTCGATGCAGTTTGTTGTTGATTAACTGTTTCCTGTAAATTTTTCATTTTGACAAAAAAATTTCCTCGTTGAGCTTCAAGAATATCAAGTTCAGTTTGATAAAGCGCTGCATCGACATATTTTTCGCGATTTTGAAAAGCATAATGTGCACCCATAGCTAATGCTCCGATTGCACCCATAGTAGCGGCAGCGGGAGCAGCAATAGCTGTTGCTGTAATTGTAACAATTGCATATCCAGATTTAAGTGCTATCATTCCCAAACCAGCACTTCCGAAAACACCGCCGGCGGCCGACAAGCCTCCATAAACTTTAGCTTTAAATTGATCCTCAACAGTTTGACTTTTTAATTCTTCAATTATTTTTTTCATTCCGTTACTGTTATCATCCTCGATTATTGTTATAATACTCTTTGTTGCAATTTCTACATTGTATAGATTGCCGTCAATTTCCATAGTAATGTTCAAATGCTCATTTGCCATATGATGTAAATCCAATAGGCAACCTTGGTGAACATACGTCCTCATAGCGCTTATTTGCTCTTTCAAGATGGGCAATAGTGTCTTCTGATTGGTCATTAATATACTAACAGTTCGTCGAAGATGTTCGTCTTTTTCCTTGAGTTCTTTCACTGCTTTCAATAAACCACTTGCTTGTTCAAGTCGACCTATATCTTTGGCTTTTTTTTCAATGCTTGCATATGCTTGATCGAATGCTGAAGGTAGTTGTTCACTTGCTATATATAGATCAGCTATTTCTTGATTTGCTTGTTTAATTCCTGTAGCAAGATTACTTATCAGAATATTTGTATTCTCTTTAACAGTCTCATCATAATACAGGTTCACATAACGTTGCAACTCTTTGATTTTACTAATTTGAATTGCTACAAAGACATGAATACCTTCTCTATTGACATTCATATTATCTATTGTTTTAACGGCATCAGGATACCAATTATATCGAGTTGGATTGGAAATCGAGATATTTGATGGATACCATATTAATGTAATCAGAATTAGTCCGAAAAAAATAGTCCACCATACGATATATGTAACTTTTTGTTGAATTCTTCTGTACTGCAATTTCATCAGCTCATCTTGCGTGTCTATATTAAGTGGATGGAAGATATCTGTAATTCAAATAATTAAACTAGCCATTGTACAGAATTTAAGTAGAACCACCGAACTAATTAATACTGTAAATAAGGTGGTTATGGACTTGAGTAGTCCAGATAACCAATCGTCATAAAAAAGGTCTTCTTATTATTGAGAATAATGTCCAATGGTACGTTTTGGGTGTGTATTTCAGATTTAAAATTTAAAACGGTTTGATGCCATTTGTCGATAATGTTGGTAACAATCGAATAATTACCTTCTTTCAAATAGAAATCGGCTAAATTTCCACTTTCTAAACTTTTTGTCAGCACATATAAAATTGAATTGCAAGTAGATAATTGTTGAGTTACATCGGTATAGTGTGTATCTGCTTGTACTGCAATGTTGTATAATGAAACTTCTAGTTCTTCTCGATTTGGACAATAAATATGAGCATCTTGCATCAGATTTTTGAATTGTTTAATAGTGGCCAATGATTTTTCTTGAATATGGGAACAAAGTTGTTCGCTTTCATTTTCTAGATCGTGAATCCCTTCCTTAAAGGACTTCTTAGGAGCAATAGTACTATCAGCTAATACAATCCACGATGTTGCTATATAATTACTGATAATTAAAAGTCCGAAAAACAATTTAATTTTCATAATAGTAAACTATATACGTAATATTCGTGTTTTCAGTTATTTTTATCTAAATACAAAGCATATTTTTAAATGGAAATGAATCGATTTCTTTCTTTTTTTTTCTTTGTTTACTCAGTAAATTTCATATATACGTATTTAAATTTTTTTTCTTCTGTTCTCTAAAAATGCACCAATAAAAAAACATCTTCTCCTCAGTTTTTCACAACACGCAAACATTTTTCCACGATAGGTAAGTAAAAAAATACGACTTTCGAAGTTCACAGCGAAAGAAATCGTGTTAGGAAAAAAACATGCCTACTTGTTTGATAAAAGTGACTTATTCACAGGAAAAATAATTGCGACAGCATTTTATATATGGGCAATTGGTTGGGTATTTTTTCTATATGTTTTGAGTCAAAGACAATATGAGAACGAACGAGAACGAGGAGATATCACGATGTTTTTTTTCCTTTTTTATTATAAAAATATAATGTAGTACATGATTGTTGTTGTTGTCGTTCGTTGAAATGACAAACTTGATCGTGCTTACTTCAATCTTTTAATCAGAGGAACAAAATAAATATTTTCTCATCCTGTATTCTCTTCTTGATTTTCTTTCGGCTTTTAAGAATATGACGAATATAATCAATAAAATTACTGATACAATCGATAAAAACTTGAGAACATTGTTGTATAATGGTCAAACGAATTCTTATTGGAGTTTTCTGGAAAATAAAACAAATATTAAACGTGAAAGAATGGCATTAGGTCTCGTTGGTCTTCTTTCAATTTATTTAATATTTGGTTGGCATAATGATGTATTATGCAATCTCATTGGATTTGTTTATCCTGTATATGCTTCGTAAGCTTACAACCTTGATTTTCATTTCATAGTATTTGGAATGAATAATATACTTATATCTTTCAGAATGCTAGCTATTCATTTACCGACAAAATACAGTAGAACAAAATGGGAAAATTATTGGGTGATCTATGCATCATTTGGATTA
>JGI26531J51214_10002568_pt1 | contig 11992 bp, 9 predicted proteins | sample ThiBiot_500_biof_2_FD_51214 | JGI IMG/M metagenome (IMG submission 51214)
TTGTTCGGTTTTCTCATTATAATCAAGATATAAAAGTGGCACAACATTCATTTGCCAAACATTGGTTATCGCTCGATGATAATGCGCTTCCGTAAACGCAGAAAATGGTTGATCTTTCAAAGTATTTAGTTTTTGTCGTTTAACAGCTAAATTCTTATGTTGATTCCATTCAGCAACATGAACAGTAAAAAATCCACCGGTACCTAACAAATGATGTTCGGAAATCTTCGGTCGAATGCCGTTAAATTGAATCAAATTTCTGGCCGCAATGACTCGACATTCGAGTTTAGCAAATCGTTCCGAATATTTCGTTGTCACAAAATGTGCGGCTTTTCGTTTATCAGTATGACTAATCGCATATTGATAATTGATTTCCAGTCGTTTATTAAACATATTTTGTTTATTGACAATCCATTGCGATAGATTTTGTTCGTACAGCGATTTCTGTTCGCTGATAATGCCTCGCATGTTCTCGAGAAGGTGTTTGGCATAAGCTTGTCGTTTGGCTTCGTTGAATAAATGTTCGTTATTGTCGAGTGCTTCGAGCAATTCGAACCTCGATTGTCGATCGTTCTTATCGTACACTCAAGAAACGGTCCAATTCGAATTTTATTTAGAAATCGACTGATTGCCGATGGAGCTTGAAGAAGATGCTCGAGAATTGCGGTGAAAAATCTCCTTCGATTTAAATCTGCGCCTGAAATTTGCCAAAATTGAATATGTCGTTTCGATGTTGTTAATAGTTCGTTTTTCCTTCGATTTTTTAATAAATCATCGTTGATAATTTGCTCGATTTTTGCAATCGATGAGTTCATCGCTTCGCTCGCTGCAACCTTAATAACTTCTTCATAAACAGCAACTTTAACGAAATCACAAACTCGTCGTGAACTCGTTGGTAATTGAATTCCTGCGCATTCCTTTTCGTTTTCAATGAATTTTCCCGAACGCATGGTGATCGATTCCTTTCGTTCATCGAAAACTTTCAAAATATTTCCATGAATTTCATCGATAATAATCGGTAGAGTTTCTTTGATTTTATGAAAGAATCGATCGGACCAAGTGATCGCNTCATCACGTAATAGTTGCCATTGATATTGCGTTCGAAATGTTGTCGAAAGAACCAAATCAAAATANTCATCGATCGATGAAAGAAGTTTCTCGGCGAGGATTTCATAAGAACTCTTATCGGATTCGACGACAAACTTAAGAATTCGATTGAATGTTTGCGTATTCATAATCTCAGCGCAATTTTGATGAGGAGTTTCCTCTTGAGGAACAGTACAAATGTCGAATGTTGAACATTCGTCGACTTGTGATGGCGAACCACCGATGATTTCATTGGCGAAAACTTCATGTTCGAGAAATTGGTTGTACCGTTTTTGACGTGTTCGTGCGAGTGCTTCGCGAAATTTGTCCGTAATATTATTTTCTTTTGCGTTGATTTTTTCATCCTTGCAAATGGAAAAAACATCAGCTTGAGTGTTCAAAAAGAACTTGGGAATTGTTCCTAAGTCACCTAATGCTTGTTTCAAAGCGAGAAAACACGTTTTATCAGTTTCTGTAATTGCGGAATTTTTATATAAAAATAAAAGTGTTGGTTGAATCGATTGAACTAATTCGTAGAGATTTTTGTTTAAAATCTCATCTCGACTGTTCGAAAGAAACCCGGGAGTATCATAAAAATCTAAACCTAATTCAAGTATCGATGATGGTAAACCGATTTCAACGAAATGTTTAGCCCATTCAGCAAATTTCTCTTCGTTGAGATCTTCGGGCCGAGTTAAATGTTCATTTAATCGCTCGGAAATGAGCTCCCAATCGATCTCTTCAATATTCGCAAAAGCATCGTTGAGACTTATTGAAACGACCGGTTGTTTATGAGCTAAACGATCAGCAAACGATGAATAAACATGTGCATAAGCTTGTTCAGCTGATGCATAAGTTAATTTCACAATTCTCGCTGTAACTGGACCAGCACCCGACGGTAAAACATCTTCGATTTGAAGAAGATGCTGAATAAAAGCTGTTTTACCACTTGAATTTGCTCCATAAACAACAATCGCCGGTCGTTGATTGATCGTGTATTGTTTAATTAAATCTGATGTTATATGTTCGAAAAATTGTGTCGATTGTGATGGCATATGTGGGTCGACTGTTAAATTCGGATATTCTTCTATGAAATCATCGATTAAACTTTTCAATTCTTGTGCAAGTTGAATCGTTGTCTTTTTAAAATGTGTATTTGCTTGTAGTAATTTGGTTGTTTCCTCCATGTCGAGTTGATTTTCAAATCTAAAAACAAAACAAAGACAGATTGATTGATTTATTTTAGTTTTTCGAGTAATTTTTCAAATGCATGTCGAATATCTTCAGTTTTCAATGAACATCTTCGACATGACTCCATTATATCTTGATATTCTTTATAGAAATTTGAAACAGTATCATGCTCATCGGTAACAATTTCAAGTACAAGAAGACCAATTAGACCGAAATCTGCAATATCTTTTTTGATATTTTCTCTTTCGGTGGAAACTTGATGATAAGATTGAACATTGTCCGACAATTGTTCCTTCGATGGTGACCAATCGCCTAAATCTGCGAGATATGTTTGATTTTGATCATCGAGAAGAATGTTTTTAGCGGTAAGATTGCCATGAACAAGTTCGTTTTCATGTAGAGCAGTGAGAGCATTTAGAATCGGTAATAACAATTGAATTGCTTCTTTTAATGAAAGACTCAAATTTTTCAGTGTATGCTTTCGAATAAATTCATGAAGATTTTGATTAAGATCGTTCACTGGCATTTCAAAAATCATCCAAACAGAGAATTGATTGTCTACGTAGAGATAAGTTAATTTAACTGTATTCGGAATATTTAAATTCGTTATTTTTCGATGATAATGCGCTTCAAAATAACTAAAATGTTTGTTTTTTAAAAATGAATCTGCTAAATGTTTAACAAAAAGACGATCGGTTTTCGAANCCCATTCAATTGGTTCAACAACATAAATAGTGTTGGTTGACGGCGAATCTGTCGATCGGATAGTTGGTGTCATTCCATTGAATTTCGCTAAATCCTGCGCACCTTTTAATTCACATTCAATTCGAAGAAATGGAAGAATATGATGTTGTAGAATATCATGAACTTGCTGTCTAATCGGCAGAATATCCGTAGCTATTTTATGTTGTTGGTCAATCAATGAAATAATTTTATCTTTTTGTTTATTTGACCATTTGGCGATCGTTGGAATGAATAAATCTTTTAACGAGATGATTTGTTGTTCAAGATCGGCTAAATATTTTTTGGCTTCAGGTAGAAAATCGAAATTTTTCTCAGGTAATTGATTTGCATCGAACGAATTGCCTCTCGAATAAGTCGTCGGTTGAATGGTTCGATCATTTTGTTCATCGAAAAGAAGATCAGTGACTGTCAGCAATGGTCGTGTAAATGTTTGAATAATAAACGATCGAAGTATGCCTCTGTTAATCGATTGTTCATCGAGATTGTCAATACAATCGCCTATACTTGTTTTCAATGAAGTTATGAGAATTTCATTTGATGTTGCGTTAAAAATAAGATTTTGATTATTAATAAGTGAGTCTAAATAATTCTTTGACATCGATCCTTGTGCATCGTAAACAACACTTTTCATAATTTCATGTTGAATCGCCAGTTGAATAAAACTTTTCACATCCGTTAAATTCGTTTGTTGACAAGCTCGACGCGCTAAATCATCTTTCGCCTCGGAGAACCGTTTGAAAATATTCTGAAAAATATCTTCAAGCAAACGATTCAATGCTCGATTACTTTCATGGAAATAATTCTCAATCCAATGATGAGCATCTTTTTTCAATTGTTTTAATTGTTCTTTCGTTCGATGACTTGTTATAAGAATTAAATCGAAGAATGCTTCGATCGCTGGAACAACTAAATTACTCACACGTTGCGCCATGATTAAATCACTGTTGGCAACGAATTGAACTAAACGTTCAATCGCGATTTTATTCATCACAGGACCGAATCGATGTGATTCTTCTGAATGAGAACTACAAATATCGAAGCAATGACATTGATCAAAGGATTTCGGGAGACCACCGGGTATTGCATTGGACATGCCGGGCGTCTTTAAAAGAAGATTATATCGATGAGTACGTTCTCGTGCGAGTAAATCGAGGAATTGCTGTTTTGTTTTGGTTTTTTTCATTCCGTTCATGTAAGCAACATCAACTTTGGTATTGAGAAAAAATATATTTGATGGCTCGAGATGTTTCAATGTTTTTTTTAATTCAAGAAAACATTCGTGCGTTTCATCAGTACCCGATGGATTATCATATAGAAATACAATTGTCGGTTTAAGTTGACGAACAAGAGCGAAAAGATTATCTTTTAATACTTGAGCATCACGTATTCGAAAGCCAGCTGTATCATAAACATCAATACCTAATTTTAATCGTTGTGATGGAAGACGAAGTTCAATAAAATGTTTAGCCCAATCACTGAATTCTTGTGACTTAATATCCATACCTGATGGTCTTTGAACATGTTTACTAAGACAGTCTCCAATTGCACCCCAATCGAGTTCAGCTGACTCGTCATTCTCTTTCGATACAAAGAATTTTGATAAATCAATTTGAGCAATAGGTGATGAAGTGTAACTCGCTTCGAATGATTGATAAACGAGAACACAAGCTTCTTCAGCTTTGGCATACGTCAATTTAATCGTTCTCGCTGTAACAGGTCCAACATCAGCTGGTAAAATATCTCCGATTCCTAATAACAAATGAATAAATGACGTTTTTCCACTTGAATTTTCTCCACATAGAACTAATTGAACTTTATCTGACGTAACTTGTCTATTCAATGCTTCGACATTAATTGCATCGATTAATGGTGCAAGTTCATGACTAAGATCTTTTAAATCTTCAATTTGTAATTTTTCGATTAGACTTTGACGACTCATCAAAAATTTGTTGACACTTTGCTGAATACGATTACGAATGTATTGATTCGATTGAAGAATCGATTCTAATTTCTCTTCATGCTCTTCATTGATTGAGTCCGCTGACATTTTTTTTTCTTTGATTTCAAATAAAACAGAATGAAATCATGACTTTGAGAAGACATGCTATCTTATCTTATCTTTCTTTCTTTTTCGTTTCAAAATTTAAAAAGTAAAATCTATTGACCAAACATGTCAACGAGCAGGTCTTTTGAATTGAATGAAATGACGTTTTAAATTTGATCTTAATCGAAATTGATCTCTGCAGACAGATGCTTAGCGGATTTGATTGAACAAAAAAAAAAAAGAAAACGAAGCTTAGACATAAAACATCACGTTTCTGATTGTCTCGATTGAATTTATTTCATCAATCGATCGATAAAGTCAATATATTCTGTTAGTTAATCTCTTTCGTCTCGAAAAGTGTTGTCCGACAATTTTAATACCTTTTCTTCGTTCTATCGATTGTCTGTTTTCATGAGAGAATATAAAAAGGCAATTGCATCAATCATTTCGTTCATTATTCGTTTCATCAAACATGTCAACAACACTTTTACTATTGATTCTATTCGTTATCTTAAATCAACATCGAATCGATGCCATTCCAGCGTGTATCATCATTGATACAGATGCTATACAAAAATCTGAAAATGATTTAGCTCTATCAGCAACCAATAATCGTTCATCGCCGTTACTTTTAAGAAATTTACGTATGTTAGATCGACAACGTTCGTCTGTTCTACCTGAATTTCTTGTTGAACCAATTCCACTATCGTATATCGATGTTAAATCAACAACTGTTGCAACACCAACTAAGAATATGAATCCTTCGTTATTAAAAAAAAGTCTACTTAATAAAAATACAGGTGTTGACAAAAAATTCGCTCCATGTTCGATAAAAGTTTTGAATGAAATCGAAACACAAATGGTCGTTCCGTTTGAATTTCGTCGTTTACGTCTCGAACAATCGGATCATCGTTTTAAATATTTCGATGATGATCCACGAGAAACTGTTCCTGATTTAACGATCGCTGTTTACGAAAGACGTTCAGATCCCGATGGAATTCGATTCTGTCGAACATGTCGAGACGGTTTTTGGACTCAATTAACTGTTTGCGAGGCCGTTCGTTGTGACGCCGAATTACTACGAGCTAATCCGAGATTAGTCACCGAATGGGGAGAAATCAAACCATTGGACGGCGGAATTCTTTATGCACCTTCATCGGTTTTCGCAATTTATGCATTCGCATTTGGCCCACATTGTAAACGATGTGAAGCCAATGGACAATGGAGTAAATATGCGTTGCCGGAACTTTGTTCAGGTATCAAATTCTTTGCTCAACCATCATCGGCAACGACGGAACGTGTGACAACAACAACAACAACAACAAAAAATAAAACTCATTTATCAACATCGAAAATTAATTCAACGTTAGCATTAGTAAAATTATCAAATAAAAAACAATAAGATAAAATTATGTTGTTCGTTTCTGTATGAATTTCTCGTTTTTATCATCATCTAGATTAGAACAATTGTTTATAAAAAAAATTAATGAAATTTTAGAAAAAGAAAACGATTGTCTTCGTTATTATACAGGATAAAGGCTTAAAAATAAAAAACAGTTTCGTGCAGATACACAAACAAAAACACTTCAAAAGGCGTCAGGTGAAAATATTCGAATTGCACTGGGATAATGTTGTTTCATCATCATTTTGTTTACATTCTCGGAACACCTGGCAATGAATTAACATAATTAATTAAATCCTAAATGAAAAACAAAAAAGAATATTTCGTTTTGTTTCAATTAGTTTGAATTTTACCATTCGATTTGTTGATGCAGCTAATTCTTGAAGAGTTTTTCCGCCAGCCTATGCAAAACACACGCACAATGAAATTAGTCTTCACAGTTTTCTTTTTAATCGACAAACAAACTTTGCTTAATCTTTTATAATTAGCTCCAGCATTAATCAACAATTGAGTTGTTGAAAGATTTCCTCGGATCACAGCCATTTGTAACGCTGTTGTATTTGTCGATTTATCAAAACATTCGGTATCAGCACCATTACTGAGAAGAAGTTCAATGATTTCTTTATTACAATCATGAATAACTAAAACCAAACAAACAAGAAGTTCTTCTCTCGATTGATTTTTGCTTTGAATGAACCTGCTCGATACAATGGCGTCCATTTATGTATTCCCACTTCTCGATTCATTTCAGATTGCTTAATTGTTTCATCTGTTTCATCATCCAAATGTTTAACTATCACAGCAATTGTATCGAAATTTTTACTATCAATTGCATGATGGAGAATTGATATGCCTATTTATCCATTGAAATCAAATCAAAATGAATAAATATTTTGATCTATTTACCATTTTGATCGAGAGCATAAATATTTGCATCGTTTTCAATTAATAAAGCACAAGCTTTGCTGAAACCAACACTTGCTGCGACCATTAATCTGAAAACTCTCGATTAGAATTCAAAGAAAAAGAAAATGTTTGCCTACGCTGTTTTCCCCGAACTAATGTAATTGTTAACATTGGCACCAGCTTTGATTAATAATTCAACTTTACTAAAAAAAAAACACAAGAAAGATGTTTTGCTTTTTTTTTATTGAAGAGAAAAGAAGAAACGAACTTGATATCCAGTTTGGCACACGAGTGCATCAACGGTAAATTTCCATCTTTATCCGGATGTTCGAGAAGTTGATGTCCAGGACCTCTTTTTTATTATTCAACAAAACAAATCAAATCAATGATAAATCTATTTTCTTTTCTTCTAACATACAGAATATTAAGTAGTTTTTCCAATTGATCTTTGCCAGGAACAGCAATCGCTTTGAAAACTGTTTCTCCATTCATTGGTTCGGGCACTGTTCCAGCTAATAAAGTCGGTGACCATTCCGATCGTTCTCCATTTAAACCTGATTTACATTGAATACGATATTCATATTGAGTATTCGGTTTGAGATTTTCAATTTTATATTTCAATGCCGATCCACTGGAATGTTCAAAAAAAGAAAAAAATTCTTGTCAAGGAAGAATGTTTTGACATAAAACATACGTGTAAATACTTTCCCAGATTGAACCAAGTCGTTTCTCACGTTGTTGAAGATAAATCAGCGAACCGGAATGTGCTGAACCGAACTCGTCGAACATTCGTCGATGTCTTGCACGAGTTTGATCTTGAGATAGAACATGTTCCCATTCAACTTCAAGTGAATGATGAGTTGAACCAACGAATACAGGTGCACCCGGTCTTTCCAAACGTCCCGCTAAAAAAACAGACGTCATGAGAATCCAATTCAGATCTCGGTTTTCTTTTTTTTCTCTTCTATTTTCAATTTCGATTAATCGAAATAAAATAGATCTTACTCATGTTGTGTTTTTGAGCTGAAATATATTATTTTGAAGCAAAAGAATACGAAGAAATACGTATGTTTCTTCCTCTTAAATACCTTTAGGAGCGTTTGTCGTTGTCATCATTAATATAATACGTCAATGAATAGCAAAATACTTGAAATATGAAAGGAAAAGAATAGAAGAAATAATTGGCAATTCAATGGAAGGAGAAAAACAGCTCAGGTGAGAAAAGGAAAAAAATTTTCTCATATTTTTTGTGTCGAGAAAAAAAAATTAAATTTTGTTTTTCTCACGTTATTCTTCCGTTTCATTCTAATTGACAGTTATCCGTCCGGAGAGCTGATTTATTCATAAATATATAACGGAAATTGTCAATAATTGAACTAACTCGAACGATGCTCGTCAATTCTATTCAAATGAACAACAATTACAAAATCTTTCTCTTTTGTATTGTTTTTTTTTCGCACGAAAAACGAACTGAATGCAAATTGACTCGGCCATAGTCTTTTTTTTCTTATTGAAAGACATTGCTTGGCAACAGTTCGACTATCAGTAGTAGGGGAGGTCGCTTCACATCTCTTTTCTTTTCTTTTTGGTGTAACGAAAGAAATTTTATTTAAACTTTTGTCAGTTGAAGAATCAAGTGGCAATGGGAACTTGTTTTAATGACTTTTTTTTCTCTTTTGTTCAAGGTTTTATAAGGAAGGAAAAGAAGAGAAATAAAAATTCTTTTTTTTTGTACTCTCAAAATAAAAAAAAGCGACATAATAAAAGTCAACACTTTTCAGTCGATCACATCGAATAGATTAACGATAATCTACTTTGTCAGATCAAAAGAAAATATTTTTATATCTATTTTTGGATATTTGCCATTGAAATCTGACAAGTTAACAATTCAAAAAGAAAATAAAGTTTCATTTGAATTGTCTGAGCATACTTTTCTATCAATGAAAAGTGCGATCGGTGTACGTTTATATGTTTCACCTTCAAATTATCTTGACTCAACATGATTCATATTACCGATAGCAGTACGTCCTTAAAAGCCTCACAGTGTAACAAATCAACCATGCATATTATCGTTTTTTTTTCAGTACATTTTAATAGAATTGATATAGTTAACTATTTAATAAAAAATCCAATATAAAGAAAGATAGATAAAAAATAAATAAAATCGCCACAGACCATTCAACAGCTGCAGCAACGGATTTTAATTGTGATCGGTCATCTGATCGTTTAATAACACTCATAACAACAAAAACAATTCCTAAAGGAATAACAAGTCCAATGAATAGAACTTGAAGATACACAACTAAATTGACTTGTTTTCGTGAAAATCGATAACAAACTGTAAAAATAGCTGAAATAATTGTACAAACAGCAAATAGGCCAGTAAATGTGTAATGAACTCCTGCATAATTATTTGAATCGAAAATTGCGAGAAGAAGAAGTGAAATACCCGCTATAACCCCGAATACAATCGATGTTATCGATACACCTCTACGAAATCGACGTCGATCTTCAGCATCAAAGCAAAGTTTCGTCAAAATTAATGTCAAAATAAAAAATGTTCCTGTTACAGCTGTACCAACAATAAATTCTACTTTATATTCAGCACCAACATTCGATATATACGCAACTTCCCCATCATCATGCTCATATCGACGGAAATCATCTGCTGCCCATAGTCCAAACAACGTTGCAAGAGTTGCTAGCCATGCCAATGTAGCAATTGACGATGCTAACAGACCGAATAATTTATATATTGCATGTTTTCGTTGAGAAGATACTGAACTAATAGACATTTGTCTTACACGACTCAATTCGATAGGTGTGCGTGTATGTTAGTACACAAATAAAAATGTGATTTATTTCACCTTGTACCCTCCTTTCCGTACTTTGCTTTCGCTTTCTTATTTAGATAAAATCGAAAAAAAAACACGGAGACTATTTTNTATTGTACAATTACATTTCCTGTCATAATATGTTTTTCAATGAATCAAATAAGAGAAAAAAGAACGAAGAATTTCCCATCATGGGCTAAACACTGAAATCAAATCCAACGTTACATTTACTCCATTTTCTTTTCTATTTATTTTATTCCATCAAAAGAAATACAAATTCTCTCGTATTTTTTCTGCCAACAGAAAAAAAAGAGTAAGTTAAATAGAATATCATTCTTATTGACATATTTCTCAAGCATAGAAGCAGATTCTCTTGTGCGCTGTGCGATTAGTATTACAAAAACGAAAGAAATGGCGAGAAATTTAAGTGACGATGAATGTCGAAAAGTAAAATTTAATTTGAAAAATTCCGGTCGTTAACTAGAAGAAGTTTTTAGTTATTTCGTCAATTTGATAATGGTAATAAAATTTTATCATTAGCTGAAGTTGATCGAGCGATTATTTATTGGCATCCCGAATTCGGTACGAATCGTCAAGCAATGCTTCGTGCTTTCAAAGCTGCGGATACAAATTCCGTAAGACTAACTATCAATTGATGTTTCTCATTGTCGAATGTTTTTTTTTAGAGTGGTTTCATTGAATATAAAGAATTTCGTCTTTTACTTCAGCTATTATATTATTATAACGAATTGAGTAGTCTATTCACACAATTGGATACGAACAAAGACAAACGAATTAGTTTCAGTGAATTTAAAAAGGGACATGGACTTATCGGACAGTCGAACGTTAGTGATGCACAATTACGACGAGAATTCGACAGTATTGACACAAATCATGGAGGATATATTCTTTTCGATGAAGTTTGTTCGCAATTTCTTTAAACATTGAATAGATAAATGGATTTTCATTTTAGTTTTGCATCCATATGGCCAAGAAAAAGGTTCATTGATTTTTCCTATGACTTTTATTATTGCATTTTTTCCATAACCTAATCGAGATTCGATATATATAAATAAAATAACAGTTTAAACTCCGCGTTCGTTTTTTTTTCTCTTTTCGATCTTTGAGTGCATCGAAATTGATTACACAGTCGCTTTGACCAATAATTGCGACAGCAAATATTTGCGTTCTTATTCATAATAAGATGTGTTGAAGATTTTTCGGGTTCGATTGGGATTGATTTCGACATTCATGTGACCATATGGACACTAGAGAAAAGTAGAACAACAAAATCGAACAAAACATTCGAATGTTTTGCAAAGCATACATGACGACATTGGTTGCCACAACATTTGCCGCGTTTTAAATGAGCATAACGAGTGAGAACTTGGTATTTAGTCGTTGGATCGATATAAGTACTCTGCGAATTCTGAAGNATTTTAGAGTATTTTCTGAGTAAAATTGGAAAGAAATTATGAGAAAAAAAAATCTTTACGCGACAAGCTTGTTGATGCAATTCATGAACCATCAATCGATCTTTGGTAAGACATGGAAGAATAGCAACAGATTCCCAAGCTTGCCAGGCTGTCCGACCGACAGATTTTATACTAAGACTAGACGACGCCAGTTGATTTATTGAATAATCTACAAATAAAACTGAATTAAGAATCGTATTTATTAGTAGATTTAACCAATCGACAAAAACAAACGACAGAGGACGCATCTTAACCTATACAACTTCATAAAACAGAAACATTGTTTTTTTCCTTGTCTCAGCTGATAATG
>JGI26531J51214_10002574_pt1 | contig 11976 bp, 16 predicted proteins | sample ThiBiot_500_biof_2_FD_51214 | JGI IMG/M metagenome (IMG submission 51214)
CAACATATTCTCAACGATGATCAAGAAAATCAAGGGGCATATATTCCATCGAACGGTGCAGTACATATCGAACCTGGTCGTAATGATCCGTACTACGATCGTATTAAACAATATGATTTAAATAGATCAGAAAATATCACTAATACTAGTTCGAATGGAAAATTTGTGAACAGTATTAGTATGCCGCTACAATCAAACGGATCTAGTTATAGTCGAGGTAAATTCATTGACGAAAATAACACTCTAGTTAGTATATCTATTCTAGAAGAACGACAACCAACTGGTGTTCCTATTCCCGTTCATCATGTCAGTCCGCGTTCTCCTTCATCCAAGGATCCGAGCTTAACTATTTACGAACCTGGTCTTGATTTTCCTGACAAATGTCTTACGTGTAACCGGCGTTTCATCAATGTTGGCAGAAGCCGTTTTTGTTCACTCTGTGAGTTTAAAATACAGCACGATCCAGTACAACCATCAACGTCTCGTCAACAAAATCCTCCCCGGACAAGACCAACAAATGTGTATCTTCCAGCATATGATACTCGCCAATATACTATTCTTTCGCCAACATCAAACCAAAGACCATCGGGCAAGATTATATGTTCTCAATGTAATAGTCCCAACTTGCCACCAAATCATCTTCAACGTTCAGATTATCGCTGTTCTGCATGTGGAAAGCTACTATTTTAACGATCTATAACCGAATAATTCTACCGAAATTGCTGTTGTTCTATTTCTTTTTCTACGACTAGGTGTTTCTTTTATATTTTTCTCGTGTTTTATTTTATTGGGTGCTAAAGAGATCATACCAATGAAGTTTATTAAAGAAATAATTGTCTATAATATATTTTTATTTTCGTAATGTAGATAATCCTTCTTTAAAATCAACAGACAAACATGAAATGCACTTCCTGTAATGAACGATTGGGAAATACGCGTTGTGAAGGATGTAATACTTTGTTTTGTTTGCCATGTATGATTAAACATCATGATGGACTGACACAACAGTTTCAATCTTTAACAAACATTCGAAATGAAGTGAAAGAATCACTTGATATATCTCAATCTACACTAATAGAACAACAACAATTACAATGTTTCTTAGAAATCAATTTGTGGGAAAGCCAAATGACGCTTACTATTCGAATGATTGCTGCTAATGCACGCAAAGAAGTTACTGACATAGTGACAAAATATATGAAGAATATTAATCAGAATTTGGAACAGATTTCTACTCTGATGCAACAACGTGAAAAAGAACAAAACTATCTTGAGAATGATATAGAGACAATGAAAAATCAGTTGAACGAATTAAAGGACGAAATCAATAATATCAATCGAAAAGTAGAAGTAGATTTTTCGAGATCAACTAACATTAATTGGAATACATTAATTCATGTTATTGAAACCAATTCAGTAAATCAAGCGGCATCGTCGCAAGAAATAGCCGAGAAAAAAAGCCAGAAAGATAAAATTGAAAGTTCTTCAAATTTTAAAGAATCTCAAAATCCAAGTACACAAAATTGTTACATAACTTTTGTTGTTTATCTCTTTTAATTTTAGAATCACAACTGAAGAAGAAGATCTCCCGATTCAGACCCTTAACTGAAACACAATGTCAAGAATGCAGCCATATATTTGATAATTCAACCTATAGTAAAATTTGTCCTAACTGTTATGCAGCCAATATATGATAATCCGGAGAAATTCCACTTTCAACACGTTGTGCTAATCAATACTAACATTGTGCCTTTTACATTTTCTCAAACTTTCTAATTTAAATGTTTTTTTAATAAAAATATAATCTCATAACTATTGATTCAACTATGACTGACATCAATGATTTCTGTACTACCACTGGTTGAATATATCATCGAATGTCCTTTCGATGAAAGAGAGAAGAAGAGAAAAAGGAAAGAAAATTTCCATTCATCAATGCAGGTGTTTCTTTGTCAAAAAGAAAAGACAATATTTCAGTCATATATTTTCAATAAGCAGGTGTGTTTGAAGTGAGATCAATTATTGATGGGATTTATTATCATCTGTTGACATGCTCGAAATAGACCTATTAAAATCGATTGCATTCTTATAAAAACTAAAACAGATCATTTTCAACCGACAAGGTGAAACATGTTGAAAAGTTTGACCGATTTTATTTTTCTACTATTACCAACAATTATTGTTGGATGCGGTATTACGACACATATTGAAGTCTCACATCGAGCACAAGATCTTTGGTTACATCAACCGACATATCGTAACTACGTACTTCAACATCAAGATGCATTACAAGGCGGATCTCCGTATCCTGATGTTATGTACGATCCAGTATGTTATCGTGGTTCGTTACATCAAGTTGCTGAAGATACACATTGGTATCCATTTATGAAAGTTGCTATCGAATACATGCGAACTAAATATCCACCACCATTGAAATCTGATGATATTCAAGGACAACGATTTCTCGCATTTCTTCTTGGCGTTGCGTCACATCAAGTTGCTGATGTTGTTTGGCATGGACGATTGACAGGTTGTCCCAATGGATTTATCGATGCCACTGCTTGGGAAAGTTTCAATGATGACGAAGGAAAAGCACATTCAAGCGTCGATCCTGGCGGTGATTCAGTCGTTGACTATGAACTACCTATTGCTTATATCGGTTTAACAAACAAATGGTATGTACCATCGACTGAACTACAAGAAATCTATAAACGATATGCTGTTGCATATAATTCTTCATTGGAATACAATGCAACTGCTGAACACGTTCAAGTATGTGCAGATTTTATGTTTATTGGACGATTTGCTGATGCATTATTTCTCGGTTTGGAATATCCGAAATATTCGCATAATAACACATTTCTACTCGATCAATTCTATGATTATTATCATGGTGGTTTAAATAATATGGCACATATGACAGTTCGATATTGGGATCAAGTTGTTGCAATGTATGAAAAAGGCACGGATATATGCACGATTCCATCGGATAATCCTTATTATTTAAATTGTTCGATTTCGTATTCAAAACAAGATCAACAAACAATTACCTATGTTCGTCCGAAACCAGCAAAATATCTTCCATTTTCTAGTCAAACCTCGCCGATATTACCTAATTTAGAATATACTGAAGTTCCCTATGGTGTTATTTCAAATCAAAGTTATGCATCATTCGGTCATACGACATTATTCGGTGATTTTAATAACGATCAATTAACTGATTTAATTATTTCTGCACCTGATTATTACAATCTTGGTTGTTCACAAGGTGGTCGAGTGTTTATCATCTACGGCAAAAAAGATCAACCACTCATTCCCGAACGTAATATCAGTATTATCGAACAACTTGCCGATCAATCGATCATCTCATCTGATTGTTATGGTGATCGATTTGGAACTAGTCTAGCTTCTCTCGATTGGAATAACGATGGATTCAACGATCTTGTTGTTAGTAGTCCATCGCACGGATACGGTTATCGTGGTGCTGTGTTCATTTTTGCTGGTAGTAAGGATGGTTTACAAAGTAAACCGTATTTACGTATCGATGGAGTTCGTGAACATGATACAATCGGCTTTGAATTACATACAGCTCATTTGGATAATGATACAACATTGGATTTAATTCTCTCGAGTCCTTATGTTCAACCAAATGGTTACGATCAACCACAGCAGGGTTCAGTTTGGATATTTCTTAGTTCGCACGTAATGCAACAAGGTCGATTCTTCGATCGAGAATTAACAATTCAAAATGCTACATTTACTATTACTGGTGAAAAAGCGAAATCTAAATTTGGTCACACACTTCAAGCTCTTCCTGCATCATGTGTTAGTCATTTAACATCATCGCCAACTCTCTTAATCAGTGCACCAGCAAATCAAGGCAAATTATATCTTTATGCAATCGAAAATCAACCTCGTCTTCTGATGACATTAGAAGGTTCGCAAACAAATTCACATTTTGGCCAAAGTCTTTCCGTTCAAACTGATAAATGTTTGTTAGCTGTTGGTTCACCAATAGCATTAAAAGATTGGTACGGTACTGTCGATATTATTTCATTGAAAAACCTTTCGACACAACACAATGCTCATGTGAAATACAATGCAATTCCAATTCTCTATTCTATTCAAGGTTCGAGAATTTTCGAACGTCTTGGCACCAGTCTTCAATGGACGCCCACCGGTGATTTAGCTATTGCAGGACCATTAGGCAAAAGAAAAGTCTTACCATTAGAATTCGATAGTTCCGAAGGTTTTGTCTATATTGTTCCTGCAACTAAAATTCCAAGTCAACCTGATCCAGAAGTTCATTCAATCGATAAAATCAGTTCGATTACATACATCGCTCATAATCGTGTGAATCGTTTTGGTACTCGTACGAATGTTCTTTCATCATCTACTGTTTCCTATCTCGTTATATCTTCGCCTTTNACTGCTTTCAATGACGATGTTCGTCTACCAGGCATGCTCTATGTTCAACAATTGAAATGAGAACTTTGATTTCTATTTTTAAATAAATTGTCATTTGATAAAGATATGCATGTGACATCAAATTACGAATATACAAAAAACAAACAGTCAAGATATTCGAAGACATGGACAGCTCATTTTGTTAGTGTTCGCATGACGGTTGCAAGCAGTGCTGGAATATCTTTACTATCGAGTAGATGACGTTTGCCTTCAGGTAGCATACTACTAATATTGTCGAGAACAGTTTCATCGTTGTCCTGTAAATTATAAAAACGACCGAACATTTTTCGAGAAATCACGAGAACTTACATTGAGTGCTTGTCGAACGATTTCAAGTGTTTCGTCGCCGAGTATTTCTCGTAGATGTTTTTCTTTTTCTTCGTCAAGTTTGACTCGATATTCGAGATTATCTTCATCCTCTGGATTACACCAGACATCATCGTCATCATCGTAAACATCTGTTGTATCATTTTCAACACTTGACGAAACTTTTGCTTTCGGATCTTTGATCACGGGTTCACTTGCTGAATGTTTTATTTTTGGGTCAGTCTTTTCATCACTATCCAAATAACTTTGTAAAGCCAAAGAAAGAGTGTGCATCTCATCCTCTTCTTCCGATTCGGATTCAGATTCGGATTCTTCGGTTGAATTTGCTGGTTTTTTAGTTGTTGAAGATACAGTTGGTTCTTCGGCTGATTTGACGATATCAGTTAAACTTCGGTTGAGTTTACTTGATTGAACGGTTGTTTCTTCAGGAACTTCATCGATTTTATGTAATTCAGGATTCGAAACAGTACGAAGAAGCTAAAATGAAAACTATTTAATCAACACAATTAATTAAATTTGATTTTTTTACGCGTTTATTTGTTGCATCGAACCGACCCGTTGTTAAACATTCAACAAGTTCGTCTCTGTCAGCTTTAATTAGATCTTCTACGATTAGATCATTTTCCATTGGTTTCTCAATAACAGGCCGTGCTGCTGGTGTACTAACAACATAAGTTTCATTTTTTCGTGTTGGATTCATTCGATTTGCTAATCCTTTCAAGCTAATATCCGATGTTTCATCATTGATTGTACTTGCCATCGTATGATCGTAAACATTGGCACGTTCTAAGACACTTATGATTGTACCTTTGGGTGCTGCACCCCATTGTGATCGGACAGGTGCATTGGCATTTGAAATGTTGATTCCTTGACCTTGGACGCTGAGTTCTGTTAAACAGGAATCATTCATGACTGATTGACGGTTGAGTACGGCGGAATCGAGACGAGCTTGTTGACTCCATTGAGGACGAGATTTCGGTGGACCTGCATGTTCGTCCCAACCTTCGCGAACACTTTTCTTATTTAAATTATCAAGAATTGCCTTTTTACGTTCTTGTTCTGAATTGAAATTAATGTTATTTAATAATTCAGTTAGATTATTATTGACAGGTTCGATTTTTTTCAAAGCTTCTTGTGCTTGTCTCTAATGAAAAGAAGAACAAAGAATCTCATTGAATTAGTTCGATCGTATCAATTGATTTTTACTTCTTTTTCTTTTTGTGCAAGTATGACTTTTTGATCGTAAGCCGAACGATATTGTTCGTCAACTTGGCTAGCAACAACCGGCTTTCTGACGGCTGTTGGTGGCTTTCGTAGATTTTTTCGACGAATTTCTTCGAGATCTCGATTCATTTCTGCAGCTACATGAGCAAGAGCACCTGCACTTGGATTAATGGCTGCAGCAGCTCCCTAAAAATCAATCATTATGCATTGTCAAAAACAAAATTAAACATGTAGAAACGACATACGGGACCATAGCCTTGCCCACGAGCTTTATTAAGTTGTGCTTGACGACGATTTTCTAAGTAATCATTTCGAAGTAAAGCTGGTCGACCCACATTTGGTGTTGGCCGCAGATTTTGATGACCAGGAGCAGGTCTTTGATAGACTTGAATATGAGGAGTAGGTTTGTGTCCTTGATTGGCATCCATACGACGTTCACCGTCGGCTATTTTTTGTTTATGTGCATCTAACACTTCGTGATATTGTGCATAATTACCTGGTTTAGGTGTACTAGGAACTGGTGAAGGTGGTACCTTGAAAAACAAGTTTTTAGTTAATAAAATAGAAAATTTCGAATATTTACAGATTCTTTAATTGATGGTGGAGTGTAGATTTGATTTGGTTTAGGTTGTGGAACGATGAGTGGAGTTGCACGTTGATTTGAATTATCCGCTTGATCCTATTTTAACCATAGAAAAGTTTTTTCTCTCTGTAAAGAAATAGTCATAACCGTACTGAATCACTATTGCTCAGTAATAAACGACGACGTTCACGGTCACGTTGAAGGTTTTTCAGGTGTTCTTTTTCGTTTAATTCCTGTTGTTTCTTAGCTAAATTATCCGCCTATACAAGAAATAAAACGTCACTTCTTTTTGAAAGTAAAAAAAGAAAACACGAACATCTTCTTTCGCCTGTTTCTCTCGTAATTCTTTTTGTTTTGCAAGCTCTTTGCGTCGTTTGTCGATTTCATTCTCTTTATCAACGGACACTACTCGTTTTGGATTAACTTCCGCGGGTTTCTTTTCTGAAGAAGCACTAAAATTAACAATCACAANGTTCAAATGAACCGAAGACTCTCTGTTTTACGTACCGACTAGCACCACTGCTTGGAACTCGAGGTACTGCCGATGCCGGACGTGCTGCAGGAGATGGTGTTGGAAAAGCTTTGACTGGTTCGTGAGGTTTTGCTCGCGATCCAACAGCTGAATTCGGTCGAGAAGAGACTGGTGGATGCATAATGTTTGGTTTTGGAACAACCAAAGGACGAGGAAGAGGCGGAGGAACTATGTGACCAAGATCGTTAGATAATCGTTGACCGTGTAAAACTGTATGGTTAAATTCTGCTTGATGAATCTTGAGAAAGAAAAGAAAATATAAAAGAGAAATTCAATTGAATGAAGTTTTACATCTTCTGCTAAATGCTTTGGAACCCGACGATAGATAAATGGTTTTCGTAGAATTGTATTGACTGATGGACGTTCACTACAAGTTAAATATGATTATCATTGAATAGTTAGTTCATCCTAATCTACCGTGGTTCGCGTTTCAACATTGATGCAATCAAAGTTCGTAGATCACTACTAAATGTCACTGGAACTGGATTATATGTGCCACTGAAATCAAAATATTAATACAACACAAAATTAATTTGTCTTTATTACCGAATAATTTTCATCATGAGACCATTCATGCTATTTGAATCGAACTAAAATCAATAATTCTCATTTATCAATCTCATTGATTCGCCTTCAATTACCGGATGTTTAAGTGTAGTCAATTCATAGAGAACACAGCCGAGACTCCATACATCGGATTTATTATTATACGGTTTTTGTTGNCATATCTCAGGCGAGAGATAATACGGTGTGCCAATTTGTGTTCGTGCTAATTCGCACGTACTATATAAATAAAAAAAAGAATTAGCTTAAAAATAATAAACTCTGTTGAATTCATACGAATTTAAAACTTTTGATATTCCGAAATCACCTAATTTTGCTGAACCATCACTTGTTAAAAAGATATTCTTCGAAATGAAAGTTTGGCAATTAGTGTCATCTGATTTTTAAATCGAAGATATTTACTTGTGATTTAATATCACGATGAAGTACTTTTCGATCGTGTACATGTTTGAGTGCGAGAGTTATTTGCACAAACCAATCAAGTATCCGTTCTTCGCTAAATGANACACCNCGTTGACCAAGAATACGTGTATGTAAATCTCCACTATCACANAAATCCATGACAATAAATAAACTTGACGCATCTGAATCAAATATGTTTTCCTCTTTTCAAAACTCAACACTTATAAAATTAAAAAATACCTTCAAATGACTCGATATAAGAAACAATATACGGATGTCTCATTTCACTCAAAACTTTCACCTGGAGACAAGAAAAAAACAAAAACTTTGTTCAAAATTCACAGAACAAAATCATACTTCTTTTCTCGAATCATCTCGTTCCTTCTTGCCCATCTAAACCGATAACATAGCATGAAAATTAAACTCTCAAAATAACTCTACTTTGCCAATATTAATCTCTTTCATGACTAGTTTTTTTCCATCGATTTTCGCTTGCACAAGCCAGGCTTTGCCGAAAGCTCCTGAGCCAATTAATTTTTGCTTGTTGTATTTCTCCATGACTGTAACTTGAGTATTTGATCAAATGTATTGCCGAGTTTAAGAGTTATGAGTGATCATGAATCATCCAGATTTACGACCATCGCACGTCATTTCATACATAGAAACGACCTCTAACAGAAAGAAGAAATGAAAAAGGTATCGAATGGCTTGAGAAATAAACCAATAGATCGAGTCTATGTCGTGTCAGTTAATCAAACGATATATTTCATTTCATTTCAACGATATACAGAGTGAAAATGATCGATATCCAGTGGCCATTTGCAACACATATGGTAGAAATTGTTTGTCTTCATTCAGACCGATGAATTTCGAGTCTATTTTCAGGATTTTCGTGGCCAAAAAAAGGCCGAACGATTATTTCAAATAATCATCACTATCTTCGGTGTATGTCGTATTTTCTCATTCAGCAATTCATTTTATTTTTCTCAAATAGATCATCGGTTTTATCGCTGGTTATGTAATGCAACAATTTAGTGTGACTATTTATAGTGTTCTCTTTGGAGTTTTTGTTTCTGCTTTAGTAAGACATCTTTTTTGTTTCTTCTAAATTCGTTTTCTAATTTTGCTTTTTGTTTTAAAAAGTTGACGTTGCCACCGTGGCCAATGTATCGAAAGGATCCCGTTACTTGGCAAAAGCCTGATGACTCAAGCAAAACCTCGAATGGCAATAAGAATTCATCATCATCATCAGTGAAATCTCCGAAAAAAGCGAAAAAAGATCAATAAAAACGAGAATTTTCTTTGTTAAAGCATATCTATCATCGAAAATATTTTATTATTGAGAAAAAAAAAAGAAATAAAACATTTCAAAGGTTCATTCATTTATCCACAAATATAGAAAATGCAAAATAACTGACTAAATACAAACGAGAAAAGGGGAAAACACACGCACACACATTGACATGCAGATAGATGCTTTTTAAAATTCTCTTAGCGCTTTCGTACTGGTCGACTAGTTGTTGAGGCTGATACTGATGCTGATGCTGATGCTGAATTCGTAGTTGTGGCAGATGCTGTTGTCGTTGTGGTTGATCGTTCTTCATCGAGATCATCATCGGTTAATGCCGCTGATGCAAATCGTGGCGTTGTTGCTCGAATTATTTCATCGACGGAAGCGTTTCGATTTTCATAGAGAAGAATATTTAGAGTTTCTTCGTAGATTCTTGCTTCGAAAAATTCAACCTAATTCGAATAAAGATTAAATTGATATTTGTTGGTTTTTTTTTAATCGAACGAACTTTATTTTGTTTTCTCTCAGTTGCATAAACAATCGATGTACAACAAACTTCAGCCATTTTCTGACCATTTCCGTAAAAACTCCAACAGCAAATCTCTTCGCTGCCCGTTACATCTTTTATAAATAAAATTCGATTATGTAAACGAATACTCAATTTATCGAATAATTCGATATTTTTCATTAACATTTCATCCGATGATCTAAATTACAAAATTCAACATCATTTTCTTTCATCGAAAGTATCCGTACGCTGTGTAAGAATATTTATTATTATGTCGATTGATAGCTAATTTCACAATTGGCTTTCGTACTGTTGCAACAATGTTTGGCAATTCTTTCGCTGATGTTAACATAATAACTTTACAGCACGCATCCGTATCACCGGTCGTTTTTCTCGAACGTGTTCGTAATTGTTGTTCGAGCAGATCGATAAGCGATTCGATACAATAGAATTTAGCTTCTTGTAAGATTTCAGTTAATATTTGAGTGCATTCAGGATAATTGATTGTTCCATCGCGAAGATAATTTAAAATTAAATCGAAATGTTTGCCATCACGATCGATTAAAACCCAACCTGAAATCAACACTAAATTACTGAACGAATTTCTTTGAGAAAAAGGAAAGAACGCACCTTCACTGTCTTGTACAACTTCCATTCGACCGCTGAACATCGCTTTGAACATGGTATCTTCTTTTGTAAGCGTATCGAAACTTGTTAGAAAGAGATGATTGCCAACATTGAGTTTAACATATTTGCCGAAATGATTGTTGTATCCCATGAGTGCGTTTCGGTTCGAGTTCGAACCCGATGGGAGTGTCGGAGTAGTAGCGTCACTCATCTGAAATAGAAGATCGAGTTTTAGAATCTCGAGTTTATTGAATAGAAAAGAAAAATCAGTATAATTTTAAATGTCGAGTCACTTCATTGATCGCTTTCGATGGAGCTAAAAGAAATTATATCAATGAAGTTTGTTGTTTTTTTCTGTTTTGACTTTACCTGGACCGATTCCGAGCACCGTTTTACTACCTGGTTCGATTTGTGTTCGTCCTTAAAAACAGACGAAACATTGGCGTTTTCTTTTTTGCTGAATTATCTTCTTACCTGCATCACGTATTAAACATGTTGTTAAACCTTTTCGTTTGGCTTGAAGTCGTAATTCTTCTCTGAAATGCCGATTTTCAAATCGAATTTTGAGTCAATCAATTTTGACAACTCACAATTCATCAGCAGATTCACATTTACACACAACTTTTGCTTGACCACATGTAAACCATGTGTCGACAGCATCAGGAGCTTGTTCACACGCTTTTTGAAAGCAACCAAGTGTAGCATGAGAACACTGTGCTGCTACTTTTCCTATTTAAGACAAAACGCAAAAAGTCAAATTGTCAAGTTTTTCAAAATCAAAATTACCTTTGCCCATTTTGAGATCGTTTCGTACTACGAGTACCATCTGAAATTTCATCGATATTCTCCATCGAACTGTTCGAATACGAACTTACTTTATATTCACCATCAGTATCTGAACACCCGGGTTCAAACTAAAAATCATACCAAATATTATTTCATTTTTTTTTCTAAAATTCCAAATCGTAACTGACACTTCTCTCGTCTTCTCGTTCGTCTTTCTTCGGATCGAACTTTTTCGAAACAACTTTTACATCATTATTAACAAAAAATGACGCACTAAACAACCATCCACATGCCAAGCCTACACAAAATAAATACTTATCATGCGTTTTTTCTCTTCTATTCTACCTCCGAAAAATCCGACTAAAAGGCCGGCTATCACATTTTTTTCAGCGAACCACGGCGCTTGATTCATGAGAAAACTAATGACTAATCGATTACTGACGGTCTAATAAATAACTTGATCTTACTCATTCGAAAACGATGACATCATCTAACACGAGAGACGTGAGAAAACAAATATCTATCTGAAAAAAAAACAATAAAATGAGTCATTGTTAGAAAAATATCGCAGAAATTAGTGAGAATTTAAAAGATACAATTGCTCGAGAGCAAAACGAGTTCCATTGGTTAGATTTTCTCTTTCACTGTGATTCGCACTTGTTAAC
>JGI26531J51214_10002584_pt1 | contig 11942 bp, 8 predicted proteins | sample ThiBiot_500_biof_2_FD_51214 | JGI IMG/M metagenome (IMG submission 51214)
TCTTAATTTGTATGTTGCTGATTGTAGTAATAATCGTGTTCAAAAGTTTCCAAGTCAAGAACTAAATGCAATTACTGTTGTTGGAAGCTCAGCAGCTGGAACAATTTCGCTCAGTTGTCCAAGTGATGTTGCTCTTGATGCTGATGGATATTTATTTGTTGTTGACAGTACTAATCATCGTATTATTGGATCAAGTTCAACTGGTTTTCGATGTATTGTCGGATGTGCAGGTAGTTATGGTGCAACTTCATATCAGTTAAATACTCCATCAACAATGAGTTTTGATAATTATGGAAACATCTTCGTGACCGATAATGGGAATAATCGTATACAGAAGTTTATTCTCATACCCAAATCAACATATAGTGAGTATTTTATTGAAGTTCATATGTAATAGAAATACGTATATTTTGTTTCTGTAGCTATGCAATTTCCTTTCAATCAACTGAATCTTTGTCCATCGTCAACTTGGTATTTAGATGGTGTTACATTTGCAAATAGTAGTCTAGTTGGAACCGATCTCAATGGTGTTTACGTTGATAGAAATAATACTGTTTATGTGGCTGATAAACTAAATAATCGAGTTGTTATTTGGTATGAAGGAAGTGCAGTTCCAAATAAAATACTTTATGGCAGTTTATCCGCACCTTTCAGTCTGTTTGTGACAAGTTCAGGCGATATGTATGTTGATAATGGTTACAGTCTTGGTCGATTAGATAAAATGTCAATAAATGCAAATGGTAGTGTTAATGTAATGTCTATTGATGATGAATGTTATGCAATATTTATTGATATCAGCAACACTCTTTATTGTACAATGACATATAATAATCGAGTAGCAAAGAAATGGTTGGGAGATAACGGCACAACGTATACTATCATTGCAGGTGGTGGAGGTAGTAGTACAACATTATCTTTACCAGCTGGTTTGCATGTTGATATTTATTTCAATTTGTATGTATCTGATTGTGGAAATCATCGGATAGTAAAATTTGCACAGGGTCAATCGCAAGGAACAATCATAGTTGGTACAGGTGCATCGGGAACACCTTCACTTTATTATCCCAATGCTATTACGGTGGATGTTAATAATTATATTTTTCTTACGGATACCTACAATATGCGATTGCTTGGATCAGGACCGTATGGTTATCGATGTCTATTTGGATGTGATCAAGTTGCTGATGCTGCTGCAAATCATCTAAATTATCCACGAACATTTAGTTTTGATAGCTATGGGAATATATATGTTGCTGATCGTTCAAACAATCGTATTCAAAAGTTTGCAATAGCGTCTAATTCATGCAGTAAGTCATTTCAAGTACCATTACATGTAGTTTTATCTCTTTTTTTGTAGGTCTTTCATATAATCAACCAAAGTTTTGTTCAAGTTTTCTTTGGTTTGCAAACGCTTCAACAATTGCAACTACTGCTCAAATTGGTTCATTACCTTATGGATTATTTATCAATGGCATCAATACTGTTTATATGCCAAGTCGAGCTTTAAACTCGACTCTCGTTTCAGTTCAAGGAACTACAACAATGACATATATTTATACTCAAGCAAATCGTCCATTCAGTGTATTTCTCACAATCAATGGTGACATGTATATTGATAATGGATATTTCAATGGTCGAGTCGATAAATTTATTTCAACTACAAACGCAACAACAACTGTTATGAATATCAGTGGAAGTTGTTATGGTTTATTCGTTGATTTGAATAATTATCTGTATTGTTCAATGAAAGATTTTCATCAAGTAGTGAAATTATTATTAAATAATGGTACAACAATTCCAACGGTTGCAGCAGGAACTGGTTCACCTGGTTCAACATCAACCATGCTCGATTCTCAACAAGGTATTTATGTTGATAGTAATATGAATTTATATGTGGCTGATTGTGGTAATAATCGAGTTCAAATGTTTCAATCAGGGCAATTGAATGGGCTGACAGTAGCAGGAAATGAATCATCAACAACAACAATGAATTTGAGTTGTCCAACTGGAGTTGTACTTGATAATGATGGATATTTATTTATTGTCGATAGTAATAATCATCGTATTGTTGGATCATCATGGGATGGATTTCGGTGCATAGTTGGATGTTCTGGTAGTAGTGGTTCAAATTCATCAACGTTATCATTTCCACAAAGTATGGCATTTGATAGTTATGGAAATTTGTATGTTACTGATCGAAACAATAGTCGAGTACAGAAGTTTTCCATTCAAAAGTATAATTGCAGTAAGTAATTTTAGTAAAAATATCTTTAAACTTATCATTGTCTCCAAGATTAAATCTACAGCGATTCCGAATATCCCTAAGCTTTGGAGAGAAAAGTTTTTGTAGAATGTAATGAAATATAAGTCACTCTGTTTTTTTTCATTTCAGCGACACCCTCAACAACTTCAACAACTAGTACTACTACTACCACATCAACATCCACAACTACAACTACTAGCTCGACGACAACAACAACATCAACAACTACTATAACCACTACTACTACAACCACTAGTATTACATCAACAACTAGCACTACAACTACGACTAGTACAACAACAACTACAACTACAACAACAACAACAACAGCAACAACTACTACTACTACTACAACTACTACAACAACAACAACTACGACTAGTACAACAACTACTACTACATCAACAACAACTAGTACATCAACAACAACTACTACTACTACTACTACTACTACTACTACTGCTACAACTACTACTACAACTACTACTACTACAACTACTACTACTACTACTACCACTACCACTACTACAACAACAACAACGACAACAACTACTACTGCTACAATAACAACAACATCAACAACTAGCACTACAACTACGACTAGTACAACAACAACAACAACAACAACTACTACCACTACTACAACAACAACAACTAGTACATCAGCAACTAGTACTACAACAACTACTACAACAACGACGACGACGACGACGAGTAATAATGAAAGTAAAAAAATTATTCCTCATCTAAAGAAAATAGAAGCTTCCTACATGAAAATGATTTCGTCTTAGGTTGTTCGGCACCTACGATTATAGTGATTCCAGGTGGATCAACATTAATGGTACCTTTACAATATCGTCGTAGTCAAGATTTCTCTATTAGTACAATGCTTGAATTAAAATGTGATAGTTCACTATCAACAACTATTGTATGGACTATCAAAAATTGTACATCAACAACATGTTTAAATGAAGTTCAATTAAGCAGTAAAATTGCAACTANATTTAGTGAATTATATATTCCAGCAAAAACATTACCTTATGGTATTTATGAAGTAATGATTACAGTGATAATGTTGGATGCACCTAATTTAAAATCATCATCAGTAGCTTATGTTCAAGTAACTGCATCAGGTATTACTGCAAATCTTGTCCAATTAGGCACATCAATGATAACACGTGGAAGTGATCAAGATCTTTTTCTTGATCCAGGATCATTTTCAGTTGATCCTGATGAAGATTCATTTGATGCAACTGTAAGTACACAGTTTCAAAAAACACAATGAGATATAATTGTAATGATGTGTATTTCTAATATAGAAATGGAAATATGAATATTATTGTCGAATCTTTGGTATTTATAATTTTCCAAATATTGGAGGTATTCTATTACCATTGAATGATTCTCGAATCGATCCAAATAATCCATCATGTCTATCAAATAAGACTAGTTTATCAAAACAATTAATCTATGGAAATTCAACACTTTCTCTTAAATCATCATTGACAGTTCTTAGTGGTTCACTTGCAATAGGTCGAACATATCAATTTATGGTTATGTTAGAAAATAAGAAGAATGCATCGATTCAAGCAACAGGTTATGTTCTCGTCACTGTCGAACAGACATTTCCTCAACTAGTTGCAATCGGGTTTGTATTTTAATCTTTTGCTTATTTCTTTCTTTCTTTCTTTCTTTCTAATGTTTTATTAAATTGATAGGTGTGTTATTTTCACATTATGTTCACCAAATCTAGAATTTCAATTAGTGAATCCAACTACTCAAGTTGCTTTATATTCTCAATGCATTGGTCAATGTTCAACACTTGAAAGTATTCAATGGAATATTTATCAAGGTTTCGAAACAAATAGTTCAGTTGAATGGATTTACTTTTCTCAAATGAATTTCTATGAAAATATTTGGTTTTATGGTCGATTTATAACAAATTTCACAGCATTAAGTCAATTATTTCTTGATAATCCACAAATCAATTATTGGCGATTTGAAAGTGTCTATCAATTTACGAATGAAAGTAGTTCAAGTGCATTGAATTTCGTCATTAATCATCCACCATTCAATGGTTCATGTTCGATTTCACCTTTAAATGGAACACTGACAACATCATTTACAATCTCATGTCCAAACTGGTTTGATGATGATGAAATTAAAAGTTATTCATTATTTAGTTGGACAGATAATGTGGCAAATCGAATAATAGTTGCTTATTCATATGTATCAACTTTTCAAGTTTATCTACCAAAAAGTGGATCGAATGATACGTCAACAATAAATTTATTAATTGAGATTCGAGATTATTTTAATTGTATAACACAAGTGAATATTTCATCGGTAATAATAACAGTTGATTCAAATGAATTAGATAGTTTATTAACTTCATCGAATGAAATCAATACTAGAAATAAAATCATTCGATTACTTTCAAGTGGAAATCAAAATGTTGTTGGTCAATTAATGACATCAGTTTCTCAACAATTCAATGAAATCAATAATGAAAATATTGATGATGCAATATCGAATGGTATTCCACCATCGACTATTTCAATTTCATCATTAACATCAGATCAATCTTCANCTCAACAAAATTCAAATTCAATGATCAATGAATCAGTTTTAAATGAATATAAACTCGAACTTAATTCGTTAGCAACTATTCAAGATAGTTTGATTCAATTTATAACTTCTCTTCCAGTAACAGATATTAATTCAATAAAACTTCAATCAGCAACATTAGTAGAAATCACTCAATCAACAAATCAATTGACGAGAGATGCTAGTTTACTTATTGTTGAAAGAATCTATAAATTAGCTTCGAATTTATATTCGTGGACATTAAAAGTTCCTTTCGAAGATGTTAAATCAGCAGCTGAATCTATTACTCAATGTACAACAAATATTTTAACAGCAATCAATAGTCCATTACAAGGACGAACACCAATACTTGATTTAGATCTTTCACGAGCAAATCAAGATCCAATAGAATATGATACTGATCTTGAATCTGAATGGACACAAATTAGTGAGATGTCTGCAGATAATCGAAATGTTTACTATCAACAACAATCGGCAAATCAAATTGAAAGTTATGTTAAGCAAATAAATGATTTGATAAGTTCATCGTTACATATTCATTTGAATGTTGGTCAAAATTTAACTGTGAATNCATCATCAACATTTATGTCTCTACAAACAGTTTCAAGTAGTTCATTAGAAAATCGAACGATTTCATTGATGGGAAATATTCAATTTGAATTACCTTCAAATTTAGTTTTAACTCAATCAAATCTTTCATCGATTTCAATTCAATCTCAATTGAAACCATTAGCATCGTTTGAAAATGGTTCGAATACAGATCTTTCTCGATCGATTTCACTTTCATTATTAGATCAAAATGGAAATGATCTCGGATTTTCACTCAATGAAAATCAATTCATTCGTTTTCTTGTTCCTCGTGATCCGAATGTTGAAATTCCAGAAATGAATTTACAAAATGTGACTTCAATCAATCTTTCATCTTATCATTTGATATTTAATTATCATTTCATTAATATTACAACTATTTCACTTCCAATTTCAGTTCATATTGAAATTCAACCAATTGATATCAATAATCTTTCTTATTTATTCATTTATAAATTTGATGACAAACCACAATTGAATAGTTCTTTAGAATTAATCGATGGTTGGACTATATTTTGTCCTTCAAAATTAACTTCAAATAATCTCTATACTTATTTTCTTGATAATCAACAAACTCAAAATCATCAATCATTAATTTTTGCTTTGAGAGAATTATCTTCTGATGAATCTGTTGAATATTGTTCCGCGAATAATTCAATTTCTCGAATGCCAATAACAGATGAAAGTGTGAATTTTACATCGGATTATTCACTTCGTATTTATACATCAGGTTGTTATTATTTTGATTCTAAAATAAATAAATGGAAATCCGATGGATTAATTGTTGGATCTCAAACAAATTATTATGAAACAGAATGTTTTACAAAACATTTGACAACATTTGCAGGTGGTTTTATTGTTTTACCTAATCCAATTAATTGGAGTTATGTTTTTGCAAATATGGATTTTATGAAAAATAAAACAATTTATTTGACTTTGATCACGGTTTCAACAATTTATATTATTTTAATGATTTTTGCTCGATATAAAGATAAGAAAGATGTGGAAAAATTAATCGTAACTCCACTAGCAGATAATCGATCGTCTGATCGATATTATTATCAAATTCTTGTGTTTACCGGTCATCGACAAGGTTCAGGAACAAAATCTCGAGTTCAATTTATTTTATCCGGTGATGATAATCAAACACAAGTGAGAACATTTTCTAATCCACATCGATCGATATTTGAACGTCGAGGAATCGATGCTTTTATTATGTCAGTTCCAAAGAGTTTAGGTCCATTGAATTATCTTCGTATTTGGCATGATAATTCAGGTGAAGGATCTTCGGGATCTTGGTTTTTAAAATATATCATCGTAAGAGATTTACAAACGATGGAAAAATCTTATTTTATTGCACAACAATGGTTTGCAGTTGAAAAAGATGATGGACTTGTAAGTTGATAGATTTTGTTGATTTTCGTATGAATTTTATTTGAATTAGATTGAAAGAACTTTACCAATTGCAGGAGAATTAGAAATGAATCAATTTTCATATGTTTTATCGAAGAAAACTTATTTCAAAATAGCAGATGCTCATTTATGGTTTTCGATCTTTTCTCGACCACCATCAGCTAAATTTGCTCGAACACAACGTTGTACTTGTTGTTTTGTTTTATTATTCAGTTCAATGTTATTGAACATTATGTATTATGATCTTGTTGCCGAATCGAAAACAGCAACTGGAGGATTAATTCTTGGTCCATTTATGATTACTCCACAACAAATTGGAATTGGTTTTATGGTTCAATTATTTTCATTAGTTCCAAGTCTTTTAATTGTTCAATTTTTTCGACGAATTCGACCTCGAAAACAAATTTTGCCATTACAAAAAGCTTTGAATGAACTTCGAGCAACAAAAACAGTTTTAGACAATGTGAAATCTCATCAAGCGAAGAAAAAAGATTCATCCTTTGGATTTCCTTGGTGGTGTTTATATATTGTTTATACTCTATCATTTGTTATCATTGGCGTTTCAATATTTTTCATTATGGTTCGAGGAATTGAATTTGGTGATACGAAAACTCAACAATGGTTAACATCAATTTTAAGTGGATTCTTTTCATCGGTTCTTATCACTGAACCATTGAAAATCATTGGTTTAACTATCATATTATTATTCTTCTGTCGAAATCGAACTGATGAAAAAGAAGAAAAAGAATATATCGATGAAATTGATTTAGAATTTGATGAAAATCAACAAGAAAATATTGATTCATCTTTAGTAACTTCATTATCGACAAAACAAGTGAATCGTTTAGAAAAGAATGAAATCGATTATGCTCGTGAACAACGTTTAAAAGAAGTTCGAATGTGGTCAATTCTACGTGAATTTGGTATTTGTTTGTTATTTTTATTTCTAATTCTTTCAATGACTTATGCTAATCGAGAAGAGAATTCATATTTTCAAGTTGCACATTTTCGAAATTTCTTTTTCGATTCCGAAACAAAGTTCGATTATAGAACAATCTCTACAATTGATGATTATTGGAAATGGTTACAAAATTCGTTTGTAGAAAATGTTCGTGCACAAAACTGGTACAATGATGATCTACCGAAATATCTGAATGGATATCTGAATGATAAAACTAATCGTTTAATTGGTTGGGCAACAATGAGACAATTAAGAATCAAATCTGAACTTTGTTCTGATCAAAGATTAATTCGAACTTGTAGGAAAAGTTATAATTATTTCAATGAAGAAAAAGAATCATTTTATCCTGGATGGAAAGTAAATAAAACAACAGATGACGAAGAAGAAGAATATAGTTCATCGATCATAAAATCATTTCAATATTCAGATAGTGATGATTTAGATACGTATGTTTATGTTGGTGAACATGCAACCTATAGTGGAAATGGATATGTTTATGAATTTCGAGGATCATTGAGTCAATTGAAAAGTAATTTATCTAAATTATATGAATTAGAATGGATCGATGAAAGAACAAGAGCAGTGATTATTCAAATGACTTTATACAATCCAAATGTTCAATTATTTACTTCAGTAACGATGCTTGTTGAATTTCTATCAACTGGTTCGATTCATCCATCAGCTCGATTTGAACCATTGAATTTCTATGCATTTTCATCTATATTTCAATTGGTCTGTACCATTCTCTATATGTTATTAATTATTTATTTAATGAGAAAAGAATTTCAAAGATTTATTCAAATAAAATTTAAATATTTTCGTCAATTTTGGTCAGTCGTTCAATTAGGAATTATAGTTTGTTCGTGGTTAAGTTTAGCAATTTATATTTGGCATTTGAAAGAAACCAATCGAATAAGTGATTTATTTGCAGAGACAAATGGATATGTTTATGTGAATTTACAATTATCAGTTTATGTCAATGATTTCTTAAGATTTTTATTGGGTTTTTGTTGTTTTTTTGGAATGATAAAATTGATTGATGTTATTAGTTTTAATCCTCGATTGAGATTATTTACATCAACTTTGAATTGTTCAATGAAAGAACTCGCTGGTTTTGGAATGATGTTTTCGATTATATTTTTATCATTTCTAAGTTTATTTTATCTTTTATTCGTTTCGAAAATGTTAGATTGTGCCAATATGTTATCAACTGCACAAATGTTATTTGAAATAACATTGATGAAATTTAATGCAAGTGAAATCGTTGGTGCTGATGCTTTACTTGGTCCTTTATGTTTTACTTTATTTATTTTTGTTGCTGTTTTTGTTTGCTTCAGTATGTTTTTATCGATAATCAATGATAATTTTCGTTTAGCAAGAGAAATGAACAGTAATGAAGAAGATCGAATGTTATCGTTTATGTGGAAACGATTCTTACATTGGACAAGATTGAGACGTCCAACTCAAGATGAAATTCAAGAAGAAAGAGATGTTCAAATGCGTTCTCAATATTGTGATCCAATTGAAAATTTTCCCCATCAAATTGATCAGCTTTTCGAACAGTTAGATAAGGTAGAAGTTATATATGAAAATCTAATTTATTTTTTTATTTGTTTTTCGTTATTAGATTTATGAAAGTCAAAAACGAGATTTACAACTGTATCAGAAGTTAAAAGTTGAGAGTCAATGATAACGATAATGATAACTTTACTTTTCAATAAAAAAAAAGTCGACGAATAATCCATTTCTTAAATATTCTTATCTTAAGACTCCTTGAATCAGATATTCATTGATACTAATCTTTGATATCAAATACATGTATAAATATGTGCACATACTTCGCTCTGTATTTCTTCTGCATCGAAACATAAAGACGAAAGTCATGTTGAAACTGATTGTGTTATGCATAGTAATTTTTTTGATGATGAACTCAACCATCGGAGACAGATGTGCATGTTATTGCTCGGCCACATACAGAGGAGACGTGTTTTTAACAACATGCTCTAGTTCATTGTGTAAATCAGCTTGCTCCCGTTCATACCATTGCTCATCATCGAATAGTTATGGGTCAGTACAGTAGATAATACTAACTCAAAAATGTAGATATTACTTTTTATTATAATAGAACTTGCAATACTATTCATATTGAAGATGATGAGATTTCAACTAGAACTANATTGGCTCCGGTCGTTATAGTTACTATTATTATTAGCAGTATTATTAGTCTTGCGGTTTTTATGGGGATAATTGTAGTGACTATTTACTTATGGTTAAAAATTCGTTCTTCATCTCGAACTACAGACCATCAGCCTGTAAAGTTAATGAATAGACAAGTCTAGACCCTTTTTTTATTAAGAATTTTGTTTTCACAAATAAATAATTGAGTAAATTCGAATAAAAAGTTTGCTTTGAAGTTTTTAATTTTGATCGACAATCATATTGGTTGTAGCAGTTTCGGTTAGGTATTTACAAATTTGTAAAAAACAAAGATTTTCAAACAATCAACGTTGTGCAGCAACTGGATTGATCTATGTTTCGCATCATACGTCCTTCAAAAACATCCAATTTGCTTTTATCCAATAGATATTTCCTGGCCAATCCTTTAACCATCGAGTTATGTTCAATTGTTCGAATTTATCATTGATTGCAAAGTAATTTCGTTTGAGAAAAAAATTCACAATAAATTCATATCGTTTTGGATCTTTAATTCGCCAACCACTCCATTCCATCATTATAAACGGAATATCAATCTCATTGAAAATCTTTTCTCCAGTTTGACACATATAAATTTCCGATGTTTCGATATCGATTTTAATCAAAGCCATTTTGACTTGATGCTTTCGTAGAATCGGTAATAGATCATCAAATTCAATTGTTTTTGCAAGAAAAAAATTATTCGATTGAATTGTTTCATTGGTATCAGGATTTAGACGAATACCACTTGGTTCATGGTTTGGAATTTTTAATTCTTCACCTGATTTCGAATAGAGAGCATTGTGAATCAGAATAGTTTGATTTTGAAGTTTTTCTAATCGAACAGCTTTTGCTATTCGTTCGATGTTCGGCAAATAACAATCGATGGCGATTGTTAATCGTTTCAGAGAACCAGCTGTATACATACTGTAACCGCCAAGATTCGCTCCAATATCGATCATAATCATTTCAGGTTGTGATTTTAAGATTTTTAATAAGAATATTAATTCATGTTCTTCCCAAACATACGAGATTTTGATACGATCACTAATTGTATCGGCAGATGCATATACACAGAGTGTTGTTTGAGGAAGATTTAAAAGTGGTTTTGTTTTAACGCAAGGAAAATCTCGATCTAATGCTGGTGAATCAGGGTCGATGATATTTACACGATGATTTTCATTTGTTTTCTCTTTTGAACTATTCCAAAAGAACAGAAGAATTAAACTAATCATGATTAATAAGGGTGTTCGAATCTTTCTACGTGGCATTTTTCTTCCTTTCTTCCGACGAAAAAAAACCTTTAAAATGAAATATAAAACAAACAAACACAACCTTCTCGTCGAATATTTTAATACTGTCTAGGAAATTTTTTTTCGCGAACCAATCAAAAATATTTATTTCAGCATATACTTGGACGGCATTAATAATATTTATTTTACTAATGTTGATGTATCCGGGATCTTCGTTATAATATGCATTCTGAAATCGATCATCGAACACAATAATAGTTATACGGTTCAATGATTTAGAATTAATAAGAATTTTAATAAATTCTCTAACACCATTAAGTAAATTTATCTACGGTGCATCAAGATAGTAATGTATAAATAATATTAGCTATTCAAGATTAGCTCGAGACAGGAGTATATATTTAATTAAATACAATGCGAAAGGAGAAAAAAAGCAAAGAAAAAGATCTTATTTTGGTTTATATGCTTGAAGTGTCACATTGCGTACGTGTACACCATTCATGAATTCAGATTTCATAATGAAATCAACAGTTGCAGCAGTTGTTGCACAAACAATACCATAAACTTGTGCTAAACGTATGAGTGCAGTGACATCAGCTTCATGTGCATGTGCATCCAAAGGATCAACGAAAAAAATCAAAATATCCAATTCTCTTTTGCAGAT
>JGI26531J51214_10002588_pt1 | contig 11935 bp, 12 predicted proteins | sample ThiBiot_500_biof_2_FD_51214 | JGI IMG/M metagenome (IMG submission 51214)
ATCCAGAGCAATCCAGCATAAGATGCAGCTGTTGCCCATACGCGCCCTTGCCAAGCCGCCTGGTCAGTATGTTGCTTCCAATTTATGCCATCAGGCGTAGACCACACATCCCCGTAGAGGGTGGGATCTTTAGACCAGTTACCGCCTCCCATAACCCAAAGTCGGCCATCGTGCGCGACCGCTGTGTGGAAGGCGCGCGGCTTCCAAGGAGCTTGCGAATTGACGCTGGTCCAATCGACACCATTTTCGGTGGACCAAACGTCATTGAATAGCAGTTTATCGTATTGGGACGCGCCACCTAGAAGCCATAATTTTTCCCTGAATACGACGAGTGTTCCTCCTGCCCGCGGGCGCCATGGGGGACTAGGCTCGACTAATGCCCAATTCTGGCCATCAGCCGAAGACCAAATCTCGTTGATGGGATGAAATTTGGTTTCCTCTTCAATAAAACCTCCCATCCGCCACATACGCCCAGCGAAGGCGACGTTCATCGATTGCGCCGCTTGAGTCCAAGAAGACTGCTCAATTTCTTTATGCCAGGTTATGCCGTCACTTGTGCTCCAGCTATCACCAAGATCGATAACTTTCGGTGCTGATCCCCCTGTTAACCAGAGCCGATTATTGTAGACGATCAGACCAGCTCCATCCCGAGCCGACCACGGCGAAGCAGATTTTACTGGTATCCAAGCTGGGTCAGGGGCAGGACGGTAGGAGAGGGTCCAAACGATCCCACTTATTGCGCCGGCCCCTATTAGTGCACGGCGAGTTGGAAAAGCAGGGCGGCTCTTCTCATCGGTTTGTTCAGCATCGGCCACACTCATACCCGCTCGTTTGAATCATCCTATTGGTTAAAATGACCTATTGGATCGAATAACATAAACTTCAGCTCCGAAAAAGCTGCTCCAGGCAATAGTCGGCTAGCTGATGACCGTTTATTGCAAGCTGAAGGTGGCGTGAGCATGGACATACCGAGTGCTGGTGCTCGGCACTCACCAAATATCAGGACAACGACGGGAATCGTGAGCGGCGACGTTTTGCTGGGGAGTGTTGATAACCTCAGCATGCCACGAAGAACCCGGCGACGGCGAGACCGGACCAAAGCGGCTTACTGAGAGCGGACGATTTCTGGTTAAACGCGAAACCATCAAACAGTGCCGCTTGCTTCATCGAGAAGCGGCCGCCTAAAATGACCACCCCAATGGGCCAGATGGGTATTCGGCTTGAGGCTCCTCTTCGACGATGAGCATGGAGGTGCTGCGCTTCGAGCTGATGATAAACGTAGTCTGTGCGAAGAAAGCAGCCACAATTATCGGGGAAGGAACCGCGGCATGAAACATTATGCCGGACTTGATCTCTCGATAAAGGAGACATCGGTGTGCATCGTCTACGAGCCTGGGAAGCTGTGCCGGCGAGCTGAAGGTTCCTTACGCATCGAAAGCATTCAGCGGTAATATGCGTCGACTAGTAGCCAGCCGACCTCCGTCGGCATTCGCCTGAATACTGGTCCCGCGCGTTCCAGTTCATGACGCTCCGCTGATCGGTCACGGCACGGGCTCGATAAAGACTCTTTTGGAGCGCGAGGCCCGCCGGCAAGACCCTGACAGACGAGCAGATCGTCGCCAACTCGCACAACCAGCCGCTCTATTTCGCGATCGAGTGGGGCGCGATCGGAGTGATCCTGCTCTATGCGATGTGGATCACGCATTTTCTGATGTTCACGGAAACGCGCTGGATATCCTGGCTCGGAATCATCGTGGTGAGCCAGAATATCTTGGAATCGCTGTTTAATTCGCACCTCTCCGACTACGTCGAGGGCTGGATCTATGTGCTTGGAGTGGGCATTGCCGGTAGCCCTCCGGTGGCGGCCGCCTTGTGATGAGGGGCTGAAGAGCTGAAGTCCTAGGGATGATCCTAGGAGTATGCCTATGACGGTGCCGCGAGTGGAGGTGATCACGTCGGTTGAGCGACGTCGGCGGTGGTCGCGGGCGGAGAAGGAGCGCCTGGTTGCAGCGTCCTTCGAGCCCGGCGTGACGGCCTCGGAGGTTGCGCGATCGGCGGGCATTCACGTCAGCCAGCTGTTCCGATGGCGCAGGGACCTGTGCGGACGGGTTGATGTCGGCGCCACGCCGTTGGTCCCGGTCGAGATCGTTCCTGCTGGCGCCGCGCCGGACATTGAGCCGCCGCCGTCTTCGCCATCGGTAGGTGGCAAGCGCCGTCGCCGGGGCGGGATCATCGAGATCGAGCTTGGCGGTAAGCGTCGTGTCCGGGTTGATCGCGATGTCGATGCTGAAGCACTGCGTCGGGTCCTGGATGCGCTCGGCTCGCGATGATCCCGATTCCGAGCGGCGTGCGAGTGTGGCTGGCGACCGGCCACACCGACATGAGAAAGGGCTTTCCGGGCCTGGCGCTGGTGGTGCAGGAGACGTTGAAGCGTGATCCGCATGGCGGCCACCTGTTCGTCTTCCGCGGCCGCCGTGGCGACCTGATCAAGGTTCTGTGGCACGACGGCCAGGGTGCCTGCCTGTTCTCGAAGCGGCTGGAGCGTGGACGCTTCCTTTGGCCTGTTCCCGTCGATGGTGTTGTGACGATCACCCCGGCGCAGCTCGGCTACCTGCTCGAAGGCATCGACTGGCGCATACCGCAGAAGACGTGGCGTCCGACGGCGACCGGCTGACGACTTTGGTCTTGCACATGGTGGTGGATGTGATTCCATCATCGTGTGTCCGACGCTGAATCGCTCCCATCCGACCTTGCCGCCGCGCACGCCATGATCCTGGCGGAACGTGCTGCGCGCATCGAGGCCGAGGCGGCGGCTGCCCGTGCGGCGGCGGTCAGTTCCGGGACGGAGGCGCTGATTGCCCGGCTGAAGCTGGAGATCGAGAAGCTCCGGCGCGAGCTTTATGGCAGCCGTTCGGAACGCAAGGCGAGGCTGCTCGAGCAGATGGAGCTTCAGCTCGAGGATCTTGAAGCCGACGCCACCGAGGACGAACTCGCCGCCGAGAGAGCGCCGCGCTGCACGGTGGTGCAATCGTTCGAGCGCCAGCGGCCGTCGCGCAAGCCGTTCCCCGAGCACCTGCCGCGCGAGCGCATCGTCATCGCCGCTCCCGAGAGTTGTCCCTGCTGCGGCTCGACGAAGCTGTCGAAGCTGGGTGAGGACGTCACCGAGACGCTGGAGGTGATCCCGCGCCAGTGGAAGGTCATGCAGACGGTGCGCGAGAAGTTCTCGTGCCGGCAGTGCGAGACCATCACACAGCCGCCGGCGCCGTTCCATGTGACGCCGCGCGGCTTCGCCGGACCGAACCTGCTGGCCATGGTGCTATTCGAGAAGTTCGGCCAGCATCAGCCGCTGAACCGGCAGAGTGAACGCTATGCCCGGGAGGGCATCGATCTCAGCCTGTCGACGCTGGCCGATCAGGTCGGTGCATGCGCGACAGCGCTACGTCCGCTGCATGCTTTGATCGAGCACCATGTGCTCTCGGCGGAGCGTCTTCACGGCGACGACACCACGGTGCCGATCCTGGCGAGGGGCAAGACCGCCACCGGCCGAGCCTGGGTCTACGTCCGCGACGACCAGCCCTTCGGCGGCACATCACCACCGGCAGCATTGTTCTACGCGTCCCGTGATCGGTCCGGCGATCATCCCGGACGGCACCTGCAGCAGTTCACCGGCATCCTGCAGGCCGACGCTTATGCTGGTTACAACCGGCTCTATCTTCCTGACCGGAAGCCAGGTCCGATAAAGGAGGCGCTGTGCTGGGCTCATGCGCGGCGCAAGTTCTTCGTGCTCGCCGACATCGCCGTCAATGCACGGCGCGGCAGGAATGCGATGCCGATCTCGCCGATCGCCTTCGAAGCCGTCAGACGCATTGATCTCCTGTTCCACGTCGAGCGCGACGTCAACGGGCTTGCCGCAGCCGAACGCCTTGCCGTGCGTCAGGAGCGGAGCGCGTCGCCCGTCGCCGAACTCGAAGCATGGATGCGCGGCGAACGGGCCAAACTCTCGCGCCATGCGCACGTCGCGCAGGCCATCGACTACATGCTCAAGCGTTGGGACGGCTTTACGCGCTTCCTCCAAGACGGGCGCGTCTGCCTCACGAATAACGCCGCCGAACGAGCGTTGCGCGGCCTCGCTCTCGGCCGTAAGGCGTGGCTCTTCGCCGGTTCAGACCGTGGCGCCGATCGCGCCGCCATCATGTACACGCTGATCGGCACCGCAAAGCTCAATGACGTCGATCCGCAGGCTTGGCTCGCCGATGTCCTCGCCCGCATCGCCGAAACGCAACAGAACCAGCTCGCAGACCTCCTGCCGTGGAATTGGAGGCGGGACACCATCACTGCAAAAGCAGCCTGACCGTGGTACTCACCGGATGGTTACCATTGCCGCTGGCATGGTTTCGAAGTTTCGTAAACCGTCCCCAATTGTCGCCTCCGCCGCTTGATGCGCCGCCGCGTCGAATCATCTCGATGCGGCTGATCTGGCCCCTGATGCAAGCGCCCTGGAAATCCAGTCAGTGGCTATAAATCTGGCAAATGGAGCTTTCCGCGGCAGCAGATCCTCTGCATGATTCTTGGGCGTCCGGCAGACGCCGGAGCAATCTGAACAAACCTTCTCGCTGAAACCACGTGCTTTCCACAATAGAACAAACGCAACGCGAAAGGTGTCGCAGATCGAGTTCAGCAGAGGAATAGGAGCGGCCAGACAGACCCGCTGATGATTCCTCTTCCCTGGCTGCATCGATTTCGCCACCCCGTACCATCGTTTGTCCTAGTTCCAGGCATACTGCTTATCGGATCATTGCACGTGCAGAGCATGCACCCGCGGACAGGCGAGACGAACAACAATGGTCGCAACGAAATAGGTGACGATGTGCTCGAGGCGATTGTTGAACGCTGTCTGAACCAACGATCCGCGATGGAGTAGATCAGCGGTCCCTTGGGTATTTTCTCGACCAATGCCGGAATGGAGCTTCACGTTGTCCCGGGACCCGGCGTGCTGGATCACTGCGCCGCAGACTACCGGCGAGTATAATCACGGCTATCGGATTTCAGAATCGCGAACAAGCCATCGCCCTGCAACACGCTATGATGGCCTTATCACGGGGCATTCTGTAACGCAGCGTGAGCTTCCACCTCCATCTCACCCTTGGACGTGAGTTCGTAGAGGTCGCCGTCCTTCAAAACGTATCCTTCCATCACCAGTTCATCCACCGCAGCTTGCCGCTCGTCGAAGGCTATGGATGCGCTGATGTCTTTAAGCAGCGCAATTTGCTCGTCCTTAAGCATTTAGATGTTCCTCCACTTAAGCCAGGAACGTCGGCTTGCCCTTTAGGTTCCGCTGGGAGGCCGCCCGGCCTCTCGGCCATCGCCTTCGTCGCGGTTGTTTCGCTCGCAGCCCCCGCTTCCGCTCACGGCGCTCATGGTGGGAACGGCGGCCATTTCGGTGGTCACTTCGGCGGCCATCACTTCCGTCACTTCGGACACCACTTCCACGGCGACCGGTTCTTCCGCGCCACTTATGCGGGGAATCCTTGCTATCGCACCGTCTTCACCGAATTCGGTCCGCGCACGGTCGATATCTGCGAGTAACTTCACGGAGCGCCCCGGTCCACCCCGGGGCGCCGGCCCCTAAGGCACGGCCGAGCACCAGAAGTTGCTCGCGATAATCGAATAGGAATGCCCAGAAAAGTATGGACCAGCCTCCCAGGCAGAGAAAGTCACCGCGAGTATCCGTAACCGCGGATCATCTCCCGGGCGTGTTCGCGTGCGCTCAGCAAACCCAAATCCCTGTCACTGCCGGTATTCTTTTAGCAGACTCATCCGCGTCACCGGGCCATTGCTGCGCCATCCGCAAGCAATCTGCTTCCAATCCAGTCGTCCAATCCACGTGTCTCATTACGAACGGGCTGAGGTTCGAAGCCGCTCGAGCTCAAGTCCGCGTTAATCAGCCGCACCAGGTCGCACTCAATCTGGCACGAAGGAACTCCGCGGAACCTGAGCCGTTTCTACTTCTTTTTCCAACCGGGAGACGCGAGCGTGAACCGACGGCAATTTCTTGGCGCGTCGGCTGCTGTTTCAGCTGCCACTATACTGCCGCTTGCAGCCAAAGCCCAAGCGGGCTCTACCCCGCCCTTCAGTGCCGCCTATGTGCGCGAGCTTGCCCGGAGTCTTGCGACAAAGCCATTCCAANCTCCCGACGAAAAGCTGCCGGACGCGCTGAAAAACCTCAACTACGACCAATACCGGTCCATTCGCTTTGCGCCGGAGAAGGCGCTGTGGCGTGACGAGAAGCTGCCGTTCGAGGTGCAATTTTTCCACCGCGGCTTCTTCTACAAGAACCGGGTGNACATCTTCCAGGTGGCGAANAGAACCGTCNTGCCGGTCCCNTACCGGCGCGACGACTTCTCGTTCGGCGACGGTCTCGGACNATGGCCGGAGGGTGACATCGGGTTTGCCGGATTTCGCATCCACGCTCCGATCAACAGACCGGATTACTACGACGAAGTCTGTGTGTTCCTCGGCGCCAGCTACTTCCGAGCGGTCGCGAAGGGACAGACTTACGGTCTGTCCGCGCGCGGGCTCGCGATCGATACCGGCGAAAGCAACGGCGAAGAGTTCCCGTTCTTCAAGGCTTTCTGGCTGGAGAAGCCGGAGCCCAATGCCTCCTCGATCGTGGTCCATGCGCTGCTGGACAGCAAGAGCGCCGCGGCAAGCTATCGCTTCACCATCCGACCTGGTGAAACCACGGTTTTCGACGTCGAGATGGCGCTCTACCCGCGCGTGGACGTGGAGCATGCCGGGCTCGCGCCGATGACCAGTATGTTCTTCTTCGGACCAAACGACCGCAAGGATTTCGACGACTTCCGCCCCGCGGTTCACGATTCCGATGGACTGGCGATCTTCAACGGACGAGGCGAGCAGCTCTGGCGCCCGCTGAACAATCCGCACGATCTGCAGGTGAGCAGTTTCGCCGACCTCAATCCGGGCGGCTTCGGCTTGATGCAGCGGGAGAGGAATTTCGCCGCCTATCAGGATCTCGAATCCAGCTTCGAACGACGCCCAAGCCTCTGGTTCGAGCCGATCGGCGATTGGGGCGAGGGGGCGGTCAAGTTGTTCGAGATCCCGACGAAGGAGGAGATCCACGACAACATCGCCGCATTCTGGCAGCCGAAGCAGCCGCTGGCGGCGAAGAGCGAGCATATCTTCACCTATCGCCTGCACTGGGGGCCGGATGCACCGAAACCCCAGGCGCTCGCGCGATTCACCCGAACGGGAGTCGGCAGCCGCGGCGAGGACAGCAAGCTGTTCGTCCTCGAGCTAATGGGCGATCAACTCAAAACCGTCGATCCCAAGGCGATCAAGGGGGTCGTCACCGCAGAAAAATCGGAGATCAGCAACGTCGTGACGCAACCCAACCCCGCAACAGGCGGTTGGCGTCTGAGCTTCCAGTGCTCGGTCAAGGGCCAGACCGCGATCGAGCTGCGCGCCTTTTTGGCGCAGAACGAGGCGCCGATCTCGGAGGTGTGGGTTTATCGATGGACGCCTTGAAGCAATCACCGGCTCCGCGCCGCGCCGTCGGCCGCCGGTTTCTGCCGCCGGAACGGCCGCTCTCGATGGTTCCGAGCCGGCTGGACCGCACGGCAGATGCCGGGCGCGCGCCCTCCCGTTCAACGCCCGCTTCGACATTGCGCCGTCTCGTCATCTTCCTCGGGACGGCCCTGCTGACGCTGGCGGGCGGCTACGGCATGTACGACGTTGTCAAAGTCGGCGGCGTGACCGTCCTCGAGGCGCTGCTGCTCGGTCTCTTCCTCGTGCTTCTTGCCTGGGTCGCCTTCTCCTTCATGTCCGCGCTGGCCGGGTTTTTCGTCCTGCTGATGCGCGGGACGCCAGGTCTGCCGGTCGAAGCTAGCGGCCCGTTGCCTGACGTAACCGCGCGCACGGCGATGCTGATGCCGACCTATAACGAGGACCCTCATCATCTGATGGCGCGGCTGCGCGCAATGTATGAATCCGTCGAAGCGACCGGATCTGGAGAGAAGTTCGACTGGTTCCTGCTGAGCGACACGACCGACCCGGACATCTGGATCTGTGAAGAAATGACGTTCATTCGGCTGCGCCAAGCCATCAGCGCCGACCGGTTGTACTACCGGCACCGCTCCGACAATACGGCACGGAAGTCGGGCAACATTGCCGACTGGGTCAGGAGATTCGGCGCAGCCTACGACCACATGATCGTTCTCGACGCGGACAGCCTCATGGAGGGCGATACAATCGTCCGCCTCGTCAAGGCGATGGAATCCCATCCCGCCGCCGCTCTGATCCAGTCCCAGCCGGTGATCGTCAACGCGCGCACATTGTTCAGCAGGCTGCAGCAGTTCTCGGGACGCGTGTACGGACCCATCATCGCAGCCGGCAATGCCTGGTGGCACGGCGGCGACAGCAATTATTGGGGCCACAACGCCATTATCCGGTTGCGAGCCTTCGCCGCGGACGCAGGCCTGCCGGAGCTCAACGGTCGCAAGCCTTTCGGGGGCCATATTCTAAGCCACGATTTCGTCGAGGCTGCGTTGATGCGCCGCTCCGGCTGGGCGATCTACATGGCGCCGAGCCTGCGCGGCAGCTTCGAAGAAGTCCCCCCATCGGTGCTGGACTTTGCGGCGAGAGACCGCCGCTGGTGCCAAGGCAACCTTCAGCACCTCGCGGTCGTGCCGGCACGCCGGCTGCACTGGGTGTCCCGGCTGCATCTGCTCACAGGCATCGGCTCTTACCTCACCGCGCCGCTGTGGCTTCTGTTCCTGGTGCTTGGCTTGCTCATTTCACTGCAGGCGCACTTCATCCGACCCGAATACTTTCCGAAGGGATTCAGCTTGTTTCCCAGCTGGCCGCAACAAGACCCGGTGCTTGCGGCCTGGGTCTTCGCCGCGACGATGGGACTTCTGATCCTGCCTAAACTGCTGGCTTATCTGGCGCTGATCAGCAGTCGTGATGAGCGCGTCGGCTTTGCCGGCAGCCCTCGCGTCCTGGCCGGGGTCCTTTGCGAGACGATCCTTGCGGCCTTGATCGCGCCCTGCATGATGATCTTCCAGACCCGGTCGGTCGTGGAAATTCTCCTCGGCCGCGATGCGGGATGGCAGGTGCAGCGCCGAAGCGATGGACAGCTTGCACGCGGAGAAATCTATCGCAAGCTCGCCGGGCCGACGCTCTGCGGCCTAATCCTCTCACTGAGTGCTTATGCTGTCTCTTTGCCGCTGCTGCTGTGGATGTCACCGGTCGTGCTCGGTCTTCTGCTTTCAATCCCCTTGGGACTGATCACCTCGTCGCGATTGAAGGCGCCCGGCGTTTTTGCAACGCCTGAAACCAACAGCCCGCCTGCTGTGGTGCTTCGTGCGAACGAATTGGCCGCTTCTAAGCCTACTGAACTGGCCGGAGCTCTTCAGCAGTTACGCCGAGATCCGGAGTTACTGGCCGCGCATTTGGGCTCGCTTGCGGTTGCGAGCCCCCGCAAGCTTGGCCCGGTCCAAGTGCCTCTTGCGACGGCACGCGCCAAGGTCGAGCAATGCGAAAACTTCGAGGACGCCACCACATGGCTCGACAAGGCCGAATTGCGCGCCGTCCTTGGCGATCCCACGCTGCTGAAGAGGGTCCTTGAGATGCCTCCCAGTAGTCAAATGTAGGATGGCTTGGCATTCCGCTTCCTGTGCGAGGGCGCCGTGTTCTCCCGAGCCGATGAACACATCGAGGCTCTCCCAACCGGCGCATCGGAAAGAGATTAGTGCCCATAGTGGCTCCCTAGGTCCGCCCTGGCCCAAAGGCGGACATCGAGGCGCGTGACCAGATCCGGACAGTCACGGCCACTAGCGGGGCAAGTGGATGCCTGGGATAGGCGGCCGAGCCGACCAAGGATGATTGACGCCGACAGAGTCGCGACACTATCCAGGCAGGTGGAGCAGCCCGCCGCGCTGGAAGGCTGCTTCCAGGCCATGGGCAATGATAATTCCAATTTGCCTTAAGGCGTGAAACCGGCGGTAGCCGGAGCGAGGCTGCAGATGATCGACGATGATCCTGACATCGAGAAATCCCCACTCAGCGGCAAAGTTACGGCGTCACAGTGAGCGTTGAGATCTATCGCTTGGCCGGAGGCGAAGAGGGCTGGTCGCTTGAGGTTGTCGATCACGATGGCGGCTCGACCGTCTGGGAAGATCGGTTTGCTACCGATAGCGACGCCTACGCCGAATTCTATCAGACGCTCGAAACCGAAGGCATCAAGTCGTTCCTAGAGCAGCAGCCTGGATCGGCGAAGCATTAGATCGTATTCGCCTGAAGCGTCCGCCGGCTTATGGAAACGGCCTGAAGATGGAATGACCAAGCTAGTCCGCGCTGAGCGGGCTCGGCACAGTTCTCTCTCCATCTCCGTTCTGTTCTCAAAGAACGAATCGGAGCCAACAAATCAGCGCTGCTGAAGCTTTAAAAAAGGCTCACTGCGTATGTCCGGGTTCAACATTCTTCAGCATCTTCTCCTCCCGCAGCGCTTTCTGGACGTTGGTTGTGAGCGTCGGAGCGGACGGCATAAGAGGATGGCTGTTGGCCGGGGTGGAAGTGAGGGTGCGCTTTCGCTACGGCAATCGTTTTACGCAGAAACGCTCGAATTTCGGGATCGCATGAATTTTTGCCGAGACGATGAGTTTGTCTTTGTCAAATGCACACTGTTGATGGATGCCGATACCGAGCAGATCGCGTTTACGAAATGAACGTTCAAGGACTGCAATATTGACAGCCTCACCGCCAACGAAGCCCAAGGCGTAATTTCGAAGGAAAACACATTCGGGAGACCCCCTAGACGAACAGCGAAAAGAACGTCTGGCCGCAGTTTTAAGCAAGCGGCAAATTATTTCCGCCTAGCGCGAATGTGCTGCGACGAATTGGACCATTTTTCATTTGGGATTCGAACGGAATTGTGCGAGGTTGTCGGGCCGGCGGCGCGCCGGCCCAGGAACGATAATCCTTTGCCCTGCCATTCGTCGGCGGGGCTTTTTTTTAGTACTCGGCAGTATGATTTCCCCGAGTGTTGCATGCCCGCTACAGCAGCCTCTGAGGTTTTCTCATTAGAATACGAGCCATCGATTCCAACGTAGGGGCTTTCCTTATGAAGAAGATTTTTCTCACGACCGCAGCTGTGCTGATCAGTGCGTCCGCTGCTTCCGCCGCTGATCTGGCGGCGCGGCCCTACACCAAAGCGCCAGTCTACGCGCCGCCGGCGGCGGTCTACAACTGGACCGGCTTCTACATCGGCGGTCACGTCGGGGGTGCTTTCGGTGGCGACAACAACATCGCCGCTCCCGGTTTCACCGGCAATGGCAATGATGGCGTATTCATGGGCGGTGTGCAGGTTGGCTACGATACGCAGTTCGCGCCGAACTGGGTCTTCGGCCTCGAAGCCAATTACAGCTTCCTCGACACCAACGGCGACCCCTTCGTCAATCGCGGACTCGGTTCAGTCACTGGCCGCCTCGGCTACACTTGGGGTGGTCCGGCGCTGCTGTACGTCAAGGGCGGCTACGCCTGGGCCGACACCCGCAACACGGGCGGTTTTGGCGGCGGCACGTTTTCCGATACGCACATCGGCCGGGACGGCTACACTGTGGGTGCGGGTCTTGAATACCTGTTCACCCAGAACTGGTCGGGCAAGATCGAGTATCAGTACTACGACTTCGGTCACACGACCGCTATCTTCACCGACGCTGCTGGCGTTCCTACGGCCGTAGGTTTCCGCAACGACGAGCACACCATCAAGGTCGGCCTGAACTATCGCTTCAACTGGGGTGCCCCGGTCGGCCCGCATGCTCCGGGATACTGATTTTCGAAGACTATACTATCTCTAAGGATGCCCCTGGGGGTCAGTCGTGAGACTGGCCCCTTCTATTTATTGCGCCCACGACCC
>JGI26531J51214_10002597_pt1 | contig 11910 bp, 8 predicted proteins | sample ThiBiot_500_biof_2_FD_51214 | JGI IMG/M metagenome (IMG submission 51214)
TTAACGTGCTTCCCCCAAAATTGTTTATGGCTTTCGGATGCACCACTTCTTTATTTGTTGTAGCCCTTAATTGTTGTAACCTTTTCAGACCCGGATCTGCTTGTTTCAACCGCTATTTTGAAGAAACGTTCAGCCGTGTCGAGGCCTCGAACTTCTGAAATAGTTGTTACTACCAGTCGGCCCCGGTTGTCAATTGCCCAGTAATAATGCGGCAAAAAGAATTCGGGTTGGGAATTTATTATAGTTTGATTTTTTTGTTTTTTGCCCTTCAGGTCATACTAATCTTAATTCGGGTCAAGGCTCGGGCCAGCGCCGGTAGCCTTGTGGCACCCTGAAAACTCACTATTTTCTTTTACCGGCCTGGTACATACTCCCTGGGAGCAAGAGTTTTGGAATTCATTGGATTTCTTTCACTAACCCTTTTGTTCTTTTAATTGCCTCCATAAACCAGAATTATTCTCTTTTACATGCTTACTTTACATAAAAATAGTGGCTTGTATTAACATAGTGACAAAAGTGCGATGATGCTATAAATCAGTGATTTTTGGCTATTCCCTTTTTTGGGATAACACAGTTTCAAATCTCTTCATAAAACCAGCCGGGGGTCCTTGAGGCTGACGGGTTGGTTTCCGGCCACACAGAGGCTGGCCGACTACGGTTCGGCCAGGACTTGCCGGGCTATACTGCTCGCTTTTCGAAGGGCGGTGGTCCAGAAATGGGCTACCGACTAATTTTATGGTGGGTTACGAAGTCAGGTTCTTCCGCAGCTTTAGTGCAAATGAAACTCAGCAACGTATATATAGTTACTGAAACCTTCAAAATGCCTAAAAGTGAGGAAGAATAAAGATTGTTAGCGGTTCCTTTTGAATTGCCAGGTTTTGTTATCAGTCGAATTTACACTTTGAACGATAAAATGGTTGTTTTTGCTCATGCTGTTGCGCCCAATGCAATGTGTCCCGCTTGTAATAAGTCATCCTATCAAGTTCATAGCTATTACTTTCGCCAGCCCCAAGACTTGCCGATTAGCGACAAACAAGTAGAAATGAGGCTGACAGTACGCCGGTTTCGCTGCACTAATCCAAGTTGCCCTAAGAAAACATTTGCTGAACGGCTGGAAATAATTGCACCTTATGCTCAACGTTCCGAACGGTTGAATCATTCTTTGAGAATTCTTGCCATGAATCTCAGCGCTCAGTTAACCTCTAAATTACTTAAGAATTTACACCTGGGACGGGTAAGTTCAGATACATTACTTCGTCTCACCAAACAGATTATACCTTCAAAATCTGCTACACCTGCCCCCAAAGTTATTGGTGTAGACGACTTTGCTTTTCGGCGAGGGCAACGCTACGGCACCATTATTGTGGATTTAGTAGAGCATCGACCAATTGACCTTTTAGCTGACCGCACTGCTAAAAGCTTCATTAGCTGGTTAAAACTTCATCCCGAAGTAGAAATTGTTAGCCGAGATCGTTCAACCGAATATACCTACGCCATTTCCCAAGGTGCCCCTAAAGCGGTGCAGGTAGCAGATCGCTGGCACATAATTAAGAACTGGAAAGAAGTTCTTGAACGTATATTTCAGCGCAACTATACGGCCTTGATGCAACGCTTGAAAGAAAGTGGGTTACTAATTACTACCAGGCGCAATCAGAAAACAAGTGCCAATCAAAGGGTAGCTGCCAAAGCTGCCAGAGACAGGAGAACCGCCCGTTACGATGCGGTAAAAAGATTAGAAGAGCAGGGCTACAATATCTTACAAATTGCCCAGCAACTTCAAATGAGCCGAATGACTGTGCGCAAATACCAATCACTTAAAGATCCACCAGCTCCAATTGAGAAAAGACGGGTCAGGCAAATTATTGATCCATACTTAACTCATTTACAAAAACGGTGGCTAGAAGGATGTCATAATGCTAAAGAGCTATGGCGAGAATTGGTAGAAATGGGCTTTACTGGCAGTTACAAACCAGTAAAAAGCTGGGTAAGCTTGTACCGGGAACAACCTGGTCGGTTACTTTCCGAGCGGGAAAAGAACCGGTTAAAATCCAACGGGGAGCTAGAGGAAGGTGAAGCCTACCGAAAAATTGAGCCATTACCCATGTTACCAATTGAAGAGAACCAGCTTGAAGCATTACCGGCTCCGCGTAATCTGGTTTGGTTATATCTTAAGAGGCAGGAAAAGCTTAGTAGGATGGAGAAGAAGTGGATTTCCTTTATTGGCGAAGAACCTCAGCTAAAGGTTTTAGAAGAGTTAAACAACGAATTTCTACAAATGATCCGGGAGCGTAACCCCGAGCGTTTAGAAGACTGGCTGGAAAAGTGCGAGCAAAGTGAGGTGGTAGATTTACAAACCTTTGCGGAAGGATTACGGCGAGAATATGGGGCAATACAGGCTGGTTTTAGCCTCAAATGGAGTAACGGTCCAGTGGAAGGTGAAGTCAATCGGCTTAAGCTGATTAAACGCACTCTGTATGGTCGTGGCAGCTTTGAATTATTGAAGCAGAAAGTTTTGGGTGCAGCCTGATTGTTTGTTCAGCACTAAAGCTGCGGAAGAACCCGAAGTCAAGACAGTCAGTTAAGCTCGTTTAAGGTACTTTGCTCCTTACTAATCGAATAATGTTTGTTGTCTTTTGTTAGCCGCCTTAACCGAAGTAAATCCGGCTTGGTGGCTGGTAATCAAGCGACTGATGCGGTCGACGATTATTATAGAAGTCGAAATAATCTTGTAGACTATTTTCTGCTTCAATAGTGTTGGCATAATCAGCCAGGTAAATATTCTCCCACTTTATTGCTCGCCAAAGTCTTTCGGTGAAAATGTTGTCTAGCACCCGACCTTTACCATCCATGCTGACCTTGCTACCGGCTGCTTCTATCAGCTTGGTGTATTGTGGGCTGGTAAAGTGACTACCCTGATCGCTGTTGAAAATAACTGGATGCGCTCTTTTCAGAGCTCGTTCGGCTGCTCTCGTTACAAAAGGTTGTTCGAGACTTTGACTTACTTCCCAGCTAACAACATAGCGGCTGTACCAATCGAGCACTGCTACCAGATAAGCCCAGCGCTTTCGAAACGGTAAATAAGTAATATCGATTCCCCAGACATGGCTTGGATAACCAGGTTCAACATTGCGCAACAAATAGGGATAACCCTTGTGCTCGTGGTTGCATTTTGAAAGATTTGGTCCTGGTGCGATAGCTTCCAAGCGCATTTGTCACATAAACCGTTGGACCGTCCGGCGGTTAACCATAAAACCACTCTGGCCAAGTTGAACGGTAGTGAGCCGTAAAAGGGAAGTCGGTATAGATCAGATCAATTCGCCGTTTAAGTTCAATTTCCCATTCTCTCGGGTCGGCTTTGTGGTAATAAAGGCTCGACCGAGATATTTCCAGTAGGGTAGCTTACATTGAAAGGGCCAGTTCACTTTTTTCTTGTTCGACTAACTTCATCCGGTTAGGTCGAGATACCAACACTTTCAGCTTTTTTTTCAACCAGTTAAATTGGGTGGTTAGCTTACCAATTTCGGCGGGGAGTTTTTCTTTTTCACGGTCGTGCTGCTCAGTGATAGTTGCCAAGTGTTTTTGAAACTGGGCTTCATCGGTGAAATTTGCAGTCATTGCCGTTAAGGCGGCTTCGCGCTAGCGTCGTAACTGGGTCGGATGAACACCATGTTTGGAGGCAATTTGGGTCAGAGTTTACTCCTCTTTGAGGAGTTCCTGGACTAATTGGGCTTTGAAAGCCGGTGAATATTTCTTCCTGGGTGTTGTCATAATCGTCATTATATACCCAATTCGACCTTCACCGATTGTCTGATTTTGCTACGCCATTATAGTTTCTTATTGAAGAAATTAGAAAAACAAGGCCTAATATCCGAATATTCTTAGATCAGCATCATTTATCGCCTGGGATGGCTTGGTAACAAGAAATATATGAGGCCATAGACGATTGTCGCTTAATTGTAGCAATGTATTCATCGCCTTATGTGTCTTCGGCAGTCTGTAAGGAAGAGTTTAATATGGCCCTTATTCGTAATCGTACCTCAAATAATGGCGTATTTATACCAATATATTTATATACGGTAAATCTACCCAGTTACATGCAAATTATCCAATATATTGACTGTAGAGAAGCTAACCGGAATAAGTTAATACAAGCTAGCAAGATAATACTTCAACAACTGGATAAATAATTTTGAGTTAAGGAGTTTTGAAGGAGATAAGATGGTCATTAGCAAAACCAAATGGACTGGCGATCGTTGTTTATAACCTGATAATAACTCTCTTGTGAGGAATATTGTAAACTTATAAAAACCTGTGGTTACTCATTAAGCCTTAAAATTCCTGACCCATCCTTTTTAATTCGTTAAATTCAAGATTACAATCAGGGCAGTTGGTTATATGTTGTGTAAAAGCAATCTGCTTTTCTGGTATAAGTGGGATATCTGATAAGATCAGAGGAATTAAAGCTTTACAATCTTCGCAGGAAATGCCTCCCGGTTGGATTAAAGTTTGAAGAAGAGGGTCAAGTTTTTCAATTATTTGTGGCTTGGATGCGAAATAAGCCAGAGCGGCTTGGTATTGAGTGGTGAACTGGCGGTCTTTCCGATATTTTTTAATAATACGAAGGGCATTTTTGTAAATCATATTGGTAAGTATATTAAATATATAACAAAAAACCTAAGGACCGAGCCTGGATCTATCTAACTTGTATGGACCTTCCCTTTTCCAATCTTCCAACTTTTGTATTAATTGGGAGTCATTGCGTAAACGCTTATGAGCTTCATCCAATAAGTGAGAAACTTTTTGGTTGGAGATTTTAAGCTTTATAGCGATTTGTTCGACCGTATAACCGTTAAAATAATAGTTCATCAAAATGAATTGATGAATTTCGGTATTTTTGGTAGGACGCAAGTTGTTAATATGATGGAGTAATATCTTGCGTAACTCCTGATTTAGATAAGACTCTGCTAAGTCCAGTGTTTCATTATTGTAGTTGCTAACTAAATGCTCTTGTATTTTAACACTGCTTGCCTCTTTACGATAGTGTTTTATTAAAGCATTGCGAACGATTTGTAGCGCCCAATAAAGGAAACTTTCCGGTTGTTTTAGTGTATCCAGTTTTGTTAAAATAATTTCAAGAGCTTCCTGAACGGCATCTTCAGAATTATTAGTATCTTTGCTAATCTTATGAAGCCCTGCCAAAAGGTATTGACTAAGCCAGGCTAAAAGCGGCAAGTTGTCCGATTTCCGGAGAGCTTGGTAGATTTCAACGTTTAAAGCCCGGAAAACCATCTTTTTTACGGCTTCAGTGTAAGTTATAGAAGTTCCTAACAGGATATTCTGCTCAGCAACAAAAATTGTATTTGCATTTTGTTCAATTTTTTCAAAATCAAAAAAACCACTCAAACAAGGTTGGTCAAGATTCATTTGCTGCATAACTGACTTTACAAAAGCGGTTACCGAAACCTGGTTATTATCTTGCATATTTTTCACTCAAATCCAAAATCCAGATTTAGAATCGTACAAACGGTTGAAAACTAAGAATGGTTCAATTGAAACCTGATTTATTTCATCAATAGCAATGTACAAGTGATTACGAGGTACATTATGAATTACCGGTTTCACCCGGACTAAAACCACGCTTTGATATATGAGAACCCTAAAACCGATACCAGTCCTGCAATGTATTTACCCTTGAAAGGGGAGTTGTTAACTTCTTTGGTTAGTAGCGGTTATTACAAACCGTTTTTGAAAGCGGATTGATAACTTTTCGCATTGATATTTTGATGAATTCTCTAATTACAACTAATCTATATACCCCCTTACCTCTAACTATTCCGAGTATTTTATGGATTCCCGACATATTGTGGACCGAATAACTTTCTCTTATATTTTAAGAATATTAAATCCAGTTTTAATAAGACTGCCCTTATAGACTTGATCAAATTTGGGATAAATGAAGGAGAGGGGGTTTACACTTTCCGGAAATGTTGTTAAAATAAATATATTATTAAATAAACATGCAAATAAATCATAAAGAACTAAATTTAAAAAGAATTTAAACAGTAAAAATAACAAGCTTACTCAAAACACTTTGCTGATAAAGAGAAATACTTTCTCAAATGTCGGATAAGATAAATCTTTGTGGAATAACTAAAGTAGGTTGCCTAAACAGTTACGGCCCATGGTTATCTGCCTGAACATCTAAAAAATTAAAATTAGAAGAGTAGAAGAAGATGATTATTCTTTCGAGGTTGAAAGTAACCAATTATAAGTCTCTTAAAGATATTGATTTGTCGTTTCCTCGACAAGCCAGCATATTAATTGAGGGTTTGAACGAAGCAGGAAAATCAACCCTTTTTGAAACTGTCTATTTTGCCTTGTATGGGGAGCCTCTTGTTACCGAGGAAGGTAATGGGCGGGCTGGAGGCAGGATTGAAAGCGCCATAAATTACCAGGCCTCCAAGGCTATTGTTATCCTGGAATTGGAAATTTCAGAAACGATCCTAAAGATTAACAGGACTTTACACCGCGGACGAACCACAGAAGCTACTTTGACAATAATACGGCCCGGATTACCTGCTGAAACGGTTTCAACTCAAACGGCCGTAAACCGGCGGGTGGTTCAAGAATTAGGGGGGCTGGATAAAGAAGCTTTATTAAATTCTTGTTTTGTTGAACAAAAAAAGTTGGATCGGCTTGAGCAACTGGGTACTGCCGACCGTAGAGCTACCCTTGAGAGATTATTAAACCTTGATAAGTTGCAGTACTTACAGGAGCAATTCAAAGTGAGCCGCCAGGCCGAGGAAGAAGTCCGCCAGGCGGAATATCGTTTACAGCTAGCTCAACTGCAGGCTTCCCTCCCACTCATCGAACGCAACCTGGCCGAAACGCGCCTTAAACTTACTGCTATCGAGCTACTTATCGCCTTTGCGAATATTACAGCTCAAGAGGAATATTTAAGAAACCTGAGGGCCAGGCAGCAAGAAATTCAAAGCCAGCTAAAAGTTCTGGATGACCAACTCGTAAAGGTCAAAAACGTTCGCGAGGTCAGGGAAGTTGTAGTTAAGCTCTCTTATAAGGTTGAAGAGATTGAGCGGCTTGAAAAAGAGGCGGTAAATCTTGAGGAAGATCTGGCCGGGTTAGATTACCAGGAAAATGTTTTAAAGCCTGACCTTGAAAAGCGGCAGGAGGCCTTGATTAAATTGTATGAGGATTTAGAAGAACTGGCCAGTCGGCAGTCAGAAAAAGATGCTCTTTTAAGAGAAGGCGATAACCTGCAAAGTGAGTTAAGGAATATAACCGAACGCGAAAACCAACTTACCGGTATAACGCGTGATATTTCCCGGGAGGAATCTGAATTAAACGACCTTACCAACCGTGTGTCGGCTGAAGAAAAGGAAGCTGAGGCAGGAGTAGCCGAACAGGAGCCAAGATTAGAAAAAATTGAAAAATTGCTTGGCTTTTTAACCGACCGCGCTAATTTACAAAGAGAGCTGAATATTTCTCTGGAAAAAGAACACCAAAGCCGGGATCGCCAAGACAGCTTTGAAAGACTTAGCAAGGACACTTCTCAAGCAGAGGAAGATGTTAGGACCTGTCAGTCTGAGGTAGACGCTGCTGAAATAAATTACCAGGAAGCTCGGCGTACTCTTAATGCAGGTACTGAAATTGAAGCCCTGGAGAAGTTAACTCAAGGGTTTAATGAGCTTAATGGGCAGGGCCGGGAGCAGGCTGAATTAGCAGATGCTAACCGGAGTGTACTTGAAGCTACTCAAAGTGTAGCAGCCCAACAGAAAGTATTTGACGCGGGTAAAACAAAAATCGGTTTAACCGGAGGTCTAGCTGGGGCGGCTGGTTTACTGGGACTTGTTTGTATTGTTGTGGGTTTTACCCCGGGGGCAGTTTTCCTGCTTATCGCTATAATACTCGGTATAATTAGCGCCTCTCAGGTTTCCACCCAATCACAAAGACGCCGCCAACTTGAAGCCGCCCGCTCCTCGTTGGAAGCCGCAAAGCAGTCCGAAATACAGCTTAAGGCCGCAAGCGCAGCCAGAGCTGCAACTGGCGGCAGCCAGTTCAGAAATAATGAAGCCCACGTCGCCTTAAAACAACTTGGGGCCTCTATTCCCCAGAATTACCAGCAGGCTATAGCCCGGTTGAACATTTTACGCCAGGATTTACCCGGTCGCCTTGATATAACGCTCCTTCGCCAGGAAGTTGAAACGGCTCTTACTAAAAAAGCCCAGGCTGATCAGCACCTGGCGGCGGCCCGTGCAACCTGGACAACCAAACAGGAATTACTTAAAACTCATCCGGGTTTCGGGCAGACTGTCCTCGAACTGGAAAAATTAGAATCAACCGGTCAGGCAGCCCAAATAAATGACTTAACCCGCCTTATCCAAGCTTTGGGAAATGATTTAGATCTACCCCTCGAACAAGGCCAACCCCAGGCGGAAGGAGAAATGGTTCGCGCACATTTGACCCAGCTTAACAATCAATTAGCTGGCATACCACCTCGGCGCGATACTATCAAGGTTCGCCGGCAGCATCTTTCAGGTATGCAGCAGGAACAGACCAATATAACAAATTGGTTAACCCAGCATAACCGGACTAACCTCGAATCTCAGATGGCCGGTAATCATCAGAGAATTAAAGATATTGAGCATTTTGTAGCGGGCCGGGAACCACTAATAGAGAAGACCGCAACAGGGCTGGAAGTTAGGCCTGTTGCGTCGGATATTCAGCAGATGCTTGGAACGGTTAATTCCAAATTAAGCCGGATTTCCCAGGAATTAGCTAATCGTCCCGCCATCAAACATAAAAAGGAAGATTTAATGCTTGAGATCTCACACCGGCACCGGGGGGCCCTTCAAACCTGGCAAAATCTTTTACCTCTACCGCAAGGAGTGGTTTTTGAGGAGTCGACTCTGCCGTCATCAAAGGATTATAAGCCGATCCTGAACTCCCTGGAGGGTGCGCTAAACCAGCTAAATGAAGCGGAAACGACAAACCGGCGTCAGAACCTGGGTCAGCAGCTCGGGCAGCTTGCCTCCGACACTAACGCTGTCCAACGAAATATCGAGGAACAGCAAAAGTTTATAAGCGAAACTTTGGTTTGGTATGGATTACAATTTGAAACAGAATTTGAGAAGGTCAGTAGTGTATTCCCACTGCTTAATCAGGTCCAGATCCAGGATAAAGAAGATCTAAAACAGCAAGAAAACCAGCTTGAAATAGATTTACACCTTACCGATCGCAAAATAAAAGAATTAGCAGTTCAACTTAACATAATTGAAATGACTCTTGATGTTGAGGAATGTTCGGCAGAGTTAGCCAGCTTAAAGTACGAATTGGAAGTGCGGCGAAAAGCAGTATTTATCTTGGATGGCGTGCGCCGGACAATGGTTGAAAAGGTTTTACCGGGGACAATAAGTTATATGCGACTTTTACTGCCCGTTTTAACCATGGACCGTTACCGTGATTGTAACATTACATCAGATTACAAGATTCAGGTCTGGGATGAATTAGCCGGGCGCTATGTGGCTAAAAATATTTTCTCCGGCGGCACTCGCGACCAATTTTCGCTGGCTTTGCGATTATCCTTTGCGCTGGCAACATTGCCTGAAAACCTCGGTTCAACCCCAGGTTTTATTTTCCTGGATGAGCCGCTTAGCTCTTTTGACGACCAGCGTTCGGAAGCCCTGGTTAATCTGCTTACCAACGGAGAAATTGCTCAGAAGTTTTCGCAAATATTTGTTATCAGCCATAACCGGATGTTTAACGAACAATCCTTTACCCACCGTATTCTGATTGAAGGCGGTAGAGTGGCCGGGCAAAACCAACTTAAGTCCGGCCAGACCCAGATGGAAGATTTTGTTTTTGCTTAGTAGTGTTCAAGTAACCGTTTTACCGCGTCCTGATACAACCTTTGTTCTTCCTGCGAAGCGTTCAGACTCAGGGATATAGCGTATTGGCTGATTTCTTCTGTTTGAGAAAGCACCCCAATTCCAAAAGAACCGGTGCCTTCCGGTCGCTCGATCAACAGGGCTGAAGTATCCACAACGAAATGGAAGCAGCGTGCATTGATTGTCTCGTAGAGTTTGCGAAGTTCCAGCCGGTGGTAAAGGTCAAGAGAGATAAATCCTTCCAGACGCAGTTTAACCATAGTTTCAGGGGTACATATCCGGGTAACTCTTTCAATAATATCGTTCAAAAGATTACCCGGATTTAAATCAGCAATTCTGAGGGTCAGTTCCGCCCTGGGCTGGCCGCCTAAAGATTTTCGGTCGAATTCTTCCAATCCATAAGGCCCCAGGACAAAAGTGGCAAACCCTGGCACCTCCGGTCTTTCCCCGAAAGTCATCCGCTCGGTTGCCCCTGGAATTATGACTGACCGGGGGCCAATTTTCCGATGAGCCGGTTTATGAATGTCGCCAATCACAAAAATATCCGCTCCATCATAATTTTGTAAGGTTTTTAACTTAAAGACCGGGTCGGAGGAGTCCGGCGGAGCATATCCTTCAACTAACCCGTGAAGCAGCAGGATGCTTAAATCTGTATCGGAGTCAAGATTATCCCAGCTCAGATTTTCCAGGGGGTCGCTCCCAGCCGGGGCATTTGGGTCAGGATTCAACCCACCTACCGCTATTTTCAAACCTTCAATCTCTAAATATTCGGTTTCAATTGAGGCGTTTTTGGCAAAGAGGGACAGCGCGCCCAGCCGGTAGTAGATTTCGAGAGGCATGCTCCCGCCCTGGTCAATTGATTGCCGAGGGGTATCGTGGTTGCCGCCAATAGCGAAAACCCTTACCCCCGCCTGGTTTAAGCGGGCCAGGCAGTGGGCAACAAACGAACGCTCCAGATTGCGGGGGTCATTGCGGTCAAAGAGGTCGCCTGCAATCAAAAAAAGGTGAGCTTGCCACTCAATTGCATAGTCAACCGCCGCTTTAAACCCGTCTCGCAGGTATTTTCGGCGGGCGGCTAACTTCTGCGGCAGCATCCGATCATAGAAAAGACCCAGGTGATTGTCGGCGGTAGCAACCACTCGTATCCGGCTTTGGCTAGCAGATTTTACCATTCTTCGGCAGTCCTTTCCTGTGATATATAAGAGCGGGTCTTTGGTCCGGTTGTTGGTGGGACGGTTATCATGGGAATTGAAGGTAAAGCCTGGATCGGGTGACCACAATGTTTTCCAAACATGCGTACTTTGTAACCATCGTGTTTGCCCTCCCAGAGTTTATCGCAAGCATATTTATAACGTAGGTCTTTCCAGAGCATGGCATTATCAAATAACTCCTGGTCATCTGTTAACAGGCGGAAAATTGAGCTGGATGCAATTACAATAAGTTTTAGTTTGGGCCGGGAAATTGCGACATTTAGCCGGTTAAGATTAATCAAAAAAGTCGCTTCGGCCAGAACATACCCAGGATCGGAGGCGGTGGCCGAAACAATGATAACGTCTCGTTCTCCCCCTTGAAATCTTTCCACGGTATCAATAGCATCCGCTGCCGCCAGCGTAGAAAACCGGCTCCGTAAGCTAGCTTTCTGGGCATTGTGTGGCACCACAATACCCAATCCCTTAGCAGGGTCCAGCCCCAGATACTGTTCGCAGGTTGAAATTAAGCCGGTTGTCAGATCCATCTCCAGCTGATTAAATTGCTGGGAAGATTGCTCATTGTGTTCAATAACCACCACGGGGTAATCCGGCCGTAGGGCCTGTCGAACAAAATCGGGCCCGCTAAATGTTGCGGGTAAGGGTGCAAGGACTTTTTCGCGCCGAGAGTGGAAATTTATACTGTCTTTGCGGTAGATATTCTCTCCAAGAAAAGCAGCTTGCACCCGGTGCAGTCGAAAGCTTTCGTCCAAGCCTTCTACCGGAAAACCTTGTTCTAGCAGGGTTTCAAAAATAGA